>TARA_B110000211_G_scaffold234978_1_pt1 | contig 22833 bp, 16 predicted proteins | sample TARA_B110000211 | Tara Oceans TARA_B110000211 (sample SAMEA4397516) | marine metagenome | biome: Polar Biome; feature: [DCM] deep chlorophyll maximum layer (ENVO:01000326); material: water (ENVO:00002006), including particulate matter (ENVO:01000060) such as... | depth 30 m
CTAGCTTAACGCTGAAACTGCATTTTCAAGTGGCTTGGGTATAATCAGGCTTTTACTGTGATAGGGCATGAAAAAAAACAAGGGGTATTGAAGGGCTGCTTATTCGCTAACAGTTTTTAAAGCGCAATTTCAAAAGGTCATTCAGCAGCAATAAAAAAAACGGGCATCTACTGATGCCCGTTTTTAGTTATAACGTTTTGCTTAATGGGTACTTAGCAGTTAGTCTTCTTCAACCAAAGTCATGAGTGATGTGTTACCACCAGAGGCGGTAGTATCAATACTGATGGTTTTTTCCGTTAATAAGCGTTGTATCAAGTTATCGAAATATTCTGAACTGATCACCGGTAATATTGCGCCTGCACGTTCTGCAAGCTTTTCACTGATAAAGTGCTTACGATCACAGTTACCATCAACCACAATACCTGATAACGCAGGATGCGCTAACATCGTGGTTAAGTGGCGTAATTTAGCAACTTGGAAAACATCTTTGTCTTCGCCAGTGGCAATAAATTTATCTCTAAAGGCAATCGCTTCATCGTAATACAGATCAGAAACAACCGTGATCACCGTATTACCTGTTGCCAAGGCCGTAACAATAGATAACAACCAGAAGTGAAAACTTACGTTTTTATCAGCAAAACAGATGATATTGCCACGGTTTTCTAAATACAGTACGTTTGACTCACCCGTTGGCCCTGGTAGGAACGTTGGCTTTTTCAATTGCTTTTCAATGCTAATTAACTGTGAGCGAGCTGCTTTCAAGCTGCGGTTTAAATCATCAGCTAAGTCATCAACAATATCTACATGAGCAATTTTTGCTAACAACTGACGAACGCAAGAGATACGAGTATTTAATTCGGTTAAACGCCAGCCTTTCTCTGCTGCATTGGCCTTATCCATGAATAAAATCGCTTCTTTTTCTGATTGTTCATCACCGTCTAATGCTTCAACTTGCCAAGGTAGTAAGTTGAATTCTTCCGGATCAGGTGTGGCTTTTTCTTTTACTAAACGCGTGAGATAGTTAGGTCCGCCAGCTTTGGGTCCTGTACCTGAAAGGCCGCGACCACCAAAAGGTTGTACGCCAACAATGGCACCGATCATATTGCGGTTAATATAAACATTACCAGCACGTGAAAGCTTAGCTAAATCAAAAGCTCGATGCTCAATACGGGTATGAATGCCCATCGTTAAACCAAAGCCAGTACCATTAATTTTATCAATAACCGCTTCTATTTCGTTGCCTTTAAAGCGCACAACATGCACACAAGGACCAAATACTTCCTGCTTAAGTACGCTAATGTCGTTAATTTCATAGAGGCGTGGCGCAAAAAAGAAGTGTTCATTATCAGCAACTTCATCAGCAATCGGGCATTGGTATAACAATTTACCGTGGTTTTGCATGTAGTCGCTGTGAGCATTCAGGGCGTCTAGTGCTTTTTGATCAATTACCGGGCCGATATCCGTGCTTAGCTTTGCAGGGTTACCTACATGTAGTTCTGCTAATGCACCTTTGAGCATAGTGATCACGTCATCAGCAATATCTTCTTGTAAAAATAGTACGCGTAGTGCTGAACAACGTTGACCTGCTGATTGAAAACCCGAAGAAATAACATCATCAACGACTTGTTCTGGTAACGCGGTTGAGTCAACAATCATACAGTTTTGACCACCGGTTTCGGCAATTAATGGCACTTGATCGCCACCACGCTCAGCTAAGGTTTGCGAAATTAGCGTACCGGTTTGTGTTGAGCCAGTAAACATGACTGTTTGAATGCGGTCATCAGGAATAATAACGCTACCCACTTCACTACCACGGGCAATAACGGCTTGCACAACCCCCTCAGGCAACCCCACTGACTTCATTAAATCAATGGTGCGTAAAGCAATTAAGCTGGTTTGTTCAGCTGGTTTTGCTAATACGGTATTACCCGTAGCAATAGCCGCGGCAACTTGACCTAAAAATATTGCCAGAGGGAAATTCCATGGGCTAATGCATAAGATAACCCCACGGGCTTCTAAGCGTTCATCCGCGGCAATTTCAACGGCTTTTTCAGCATAGTAGCGACAAAAGTCAACCGCTTCTCTGACTTCATCTATACCGTCTTGAGTTATTTTACCGGCTTCTTTGATACATAACGCGATTAGTTCGTCGGTATGGCGCTCAAGAATATCGGCAACACGACACAGTAAGGCAGCACGCTCAGTGACGGGGGTGGTTGACCATGTGGCAAAAGCGGTTTCAGCAACATCGATCATCGCTAACATGTCGTCTTTGTTGTGGTGCTGATGAAAACCGATAATTTCGCTGTGATTTGCTGGATTTTTTACCGCAACGGCACCTGAAGGCACATCGTTTTTATTAAGTAGATTATCGACAAACCAATTATCTAATGATGCCTTTAATGGCGTAATAACATTGATGTCAGTTAAGTCTAAGCCTTTCGAGTTATCACGGCCTAAGCCTTTTTCGTCGTGGTATAACGCAATAGGTTTGATAATCTGATGATTGTATTTATCTTTTAAGCGTTGAGTTTTTTCAACGGGGTCGCCCAGTAATGACTCAACGGGTTGTGACTCGTCAACAATAGCATTTACAAAAGACGAGTTAGCGCCATTTTCTAATAAACGACGAACTAAATAAGCTAATAGGTCTTCATGGTGACCGACAGGTGCATAGATGCGGCATTGAATGTGTTCGCCGGCGACTATTTGATCGTATAATGAATCCCCCATGCCATGCAGACACTGGAACTCAAAGCCTTCTTTATCATCACCAGCCAGTTCAACAATAGTTGCTGCGGTATAAGCATTATGCGTAGCAAATTGTGGATAAATAGTATCTCTGTATTCTAATAGTTTATTGGCGCAGGCATGGTAAGAAACATCGGTTGAAGACTTACGAGTAAAAACAGGAAAATGAGCATGACCATCTTTTTGAGCATTTTTAATTTCAGTATCCCAGTAAGCACCTTTTACCAAGCGCACCATCATTTTTCGGTCAACACGAACGGTTAATTCTCGTAGCCAATCAACCACAAAAATAGCGCGCTTTTGATAGGCTTGTAATGCGATACCAAAACCGTCCCAATTGCCTAATTCATTATCACTAAATACCGCTTCAATGATATCAAGTGAAATGTCTAAACGTTCAGACTCTTCAGCGTCAACGGTTAAACCAATATTATAACTTTTCGCCTGTAAGCAAAGTGCCTTTAGTTTTGGTACTATTTCAGCCATTACACGTGCTTTATGGGTAAATTCATAACGTGGGTGAATTGCCGAAAGTTTAACGGAAATACCTGGTACTTTACGTGGATCGTTTTTACCTGAAGCAACGGCAACTTTACCGATAACTTCTATCGCATCTTGATACGCTTTTAAATACCGATCAGCGTCGGCCATGGTGCGAGCGCCTTCGCCTAGCATGTCGTATGAATAAACATAGCCTTTTTGTTCTTTTTCTGCGGCACGCTCAGTTGCTGCTGTGATGGTTTCGCCCATAACAAACTGCTTGCCCATAATTTTCATGGCATAGTTCATTGATTTACGAATAACGGGTTCACCCAAGCGACCAATGGTTTTTTTCAATAAACCAAAGCTGTCTTGTTTACGTTTATCGGCATAGTTAACCATAGTGCCGGTAATTAATAAGCCCCAAGAAGATGCATTAACGAATAAAGAATCGCTGCTGCCCAAATGGCTGCTCCATTGGCCTTGCGATATTTTGTCACGAATGAGGGCATCTTGTGTGTGCTTGTCTGGCACTCGAAGTAAGGCTTCGGCCAAACACATTAATACTACACCTTCTTCACTTGATAGTGAGTATTCATTTAATAAAGCATCTATTGCGCCATTACCAGATTGGTCTTGACGAATTTTTAATACCATTTTTCGAGCTCTTTCCCAAGCTCGGCTTCTAGCACTGACATTAACTTCAGCTAGAGGGAGAATATGATCTACTGCGATGTTTTCATCAATACGATAAAATTCACGAATTTTCTGACGAATAGGGCAGTCTGTGATAAACGAACCATTAAAAAGCATATGCTTTTCCTCAAAATGACTAAATAGTAGCCTGTTACTAGTTAGCGAAAGTTACAATAGAATAATTCGTGCATTCTAAATAAAACTTAACCGTATGTGCTAGCTAAATTTGCCTTTTAAGCCATTTAAAATGCCGTTAAAGTTTAATGCCGCAGTAGAATGTATTTGATGTTAATAAATTTAACATCTGTAAAATTAAATAACGGTGTTTCCAAAGTAAATAAAACGCGGTTCAGATTGAATAAATAGCGCCATTATTTGCTTCGCAACGCCATATTCGTAGTTAATGTCATCTTTAATGCTATGCTTGATACTTGTAAAAAAATAAAAGTCACTATCATTAGACAAATGTACTTGATTGCTTAGCTAAATAAGGCAAAATAAGATTTAACATTTTAGTTATATCGTCATTATTTAATGTGCTTGTTGTTTTACTAGTGATTAAATAAACGTTGGATTAACGCTGATAGCATAAAAGAGGAACTGATGGCCGTTTTAATTAACAATCAAACGCAACAACGTTGCCTACTGCAATCTCATCATAGCTTTGGTCGACTTAAAAGCTCAGTTAATACTTACGTTAGTGATGCATATATCTCTAAAATACATGCTTTTATTGAATGGAATGAGCAGCACTGGCTACTGCGTGATGTCAGTAGTAATGGTACTTGGCTTAATGGTAATAAATTATCTCGTGAACAAGTTGCCCAGCTTAATGTTGGTGATGTGATCACCTTTGCAGGTAAATCTAATAATGCATTTGAGGTGTTTGATGTTAGCCCCCCTTGTGATTGCTTGATTCCCGTGGCGCATAACAGCGACGCTATTCAATTAGAGTATTTACACTTATTACCGAGTCAAAAGTCGCAAAATATCGTCCTTAGCTATAACAACCAAACCTACTCTTGGTGGCAAGAAATTCTTGACGATAATTTGAATCAACCAATTTCTGCCAGTGAACTTGATGATCAAGCGTATTTAGATATTGACGGCTTAACATGGCAGCTACAAATTAACCGCAGTATTGCTGAAACACAATTGCTCAGACCTAGTGTAACTTCGCTTGATGAATTAAGTTTTTTATTTCAAACCAGTTTAGATGAAGAAAGCACCCATGTTGTTATGCAAAGCGGCGAAGAGCAGATTGATTTATTAGTACGTAGTCATCACTACCTTATGCTAACACTTGCTCGTCAACGTGCGAAAGATATGCAAGCAGGTCTTGATGATAGTGAACAAGGTTGGGTATATGCCGAACACCTTGCGAAAGATTTAGGACTAGATGCTAGTCATTTAAATATACAAATTTACCGTATTCGTAAACAGTTCGTTGATGCCCTAAATAACGCTTGTGAGTCAAATAACATTATAGAGCGCAATGCCGGTAAGCTACGTTTAGCCAGTAAGTCTTTTTGTATTCATAAAGGCGATAAAGTGGAATGTGATACGCGTCAAGTAAGTTTACTGGAAGTCGAGCCAAACGATAGTTATAAAATGAGTCAAAATATCACCAGTTATGCTGGCCAACGAGCTCATTAAGTTACTGATTATTATGCGTGTATTGGCGAAATGATATGCAATAATATTGAGTTAAATAAAAATAAAAATAAAAATAACTTCAATTCGGGCATATCAATAACACTTGGTATGAAAATGAATTAATACATAATCAACTGAATTAAAATATCAAGTGAATCCAGATAACGACACCATCATCATTGCAGATACTCAATGCAGCGAAGTGACCTTGCTTTCTGAGCAGGAACAAGCGGCTCAAACACAGCAAGTTAATCATAACAGTATGACGCACTTTAAAATTATCGATATTCTCGGTAAGGGCGGCATGGGCGCTGTTTATAAAGCTAAAGATCTGGCTTTAGAGCGCTTTGTTGCGATTAAAATGCTGCGTATTAGCGATGCTCAACAGGCATTAATACTGGCAGAAGCGAAAACCATTTCTAAACTTAATCACCCTAATATAGTGACCATTTATGATATTGCTCGTGACGGCGATAGCAACTTTATTGTCATGGAATGGGTTAATGGTCGGCCATTAAATGCTGTTATTCCGCAACAAGGTTTGGCGCTAAATATCGTTATTGATTATGCCAAGCAGATGGTGGCTGCACTTGCTTGTGCCCATCAGCAACAGATTATTCACCGCGATATTAAACCGCAAAATATTATGGTCGATATAAATGACCAGGTTAAAATACTCGATTTTGGCATTGCTGCCTTGTTAGAGCCAAATGGTAGTATCGAGCTAGAGCAAACGCCAGAGTCAGCACTAAAAACCGCGTCAACACCAACGAAAATACCGTTAGTAGCCACTATTGTTGGCGATGAAAATAGCGATAAAAAATCGTCATCATTAGCAATAACAGGCTCTGTACAGTATATGGCACCGGAGCAAATTCAAGGGAAAACGGGTGATGCGCGCTCAGACTTATTTTCGTTTGGCATTGTGCTGTATGAAATGTTGACCGGCGTTAAACCCTTTTTAGGTTTGAATATAGCGCAAATTACTGACGCGATTACACAAGGAAAATATACCCCGATAGCTGAACTGCTAAAAGAGCGAGAGGCCGAGCGAGAAGTTGCGTGTCAACTTGAAGGTGAGAGAAAACATAAGCGTGCAGCTAAACAATCTCTGAAAATTAACAGCAAAAAAACGCAACTTGATATCCCCGCAGAGTTAATTACTGTGGTTGATAAGTTACTGCAATCTAAGCCTGATGCACGTTACCAAAATGCGCAAGACTTAGCGCAAGATCTTGCCGCCATAGACCAGCAGCTAAGAACAAAAAAAAATTGGTGGCAACAGCAACATTGGCTGACTCAAAGTTTATTTATTTTACCGCTAATCGCTGTTTTAGGCTGGAGTGTCCGCAGCGTTTTATTCCCGCCCAGCACGCAAGAGTTGATTGCTCGACAGCTAGTTGAAGCAAAGAAGATTGCTTTTTTACCGTTCGATAATATTAGCGGCGATCCGGTGTTACAAATTTTTAGTGACGGTATCGCGACTATGCTCAGTAGTGATTTAGCCGAAGTAGGTTATCAGCAAGGTGATGGTAGCACTTGGGTATTACCAACAAGTGAAATTAGACAACTTGACGACCCGAGCGTTAGTGGAATTTATAATAAATATGGTGTCGATACTATAGTCACCGGCAGTATTCAGCATATGGGCTCTACGCGCAGTTTGCATTTAAGCTTAGTTAATGGCGCCGATGGTCGGCAGTTAAAGTCTATCCAACTTACCTTGGATGCAGAAGATTTATTTGCTGCGCAAAGCGACATTCGCCAACAGGTGATGAACTTGCTCGATTGGCAAATACCAGCGGAGTTAACCGCTCGATTTGCTGCGCAAAAACCGGCTTTTGATGGTGCTTATAAACACTATTTAGCCGGCCGAGGCTATCTATATCGCTTTGATCACGAAGATAATATTGCTAAGGCATTGGCCGCTTTTAATACTGCGATCAGTCTCGATCCTAACTATGGTGATGCTTATGCTGGACTAGCAGAAGCACAATTACAAAGTTTTAATGCATTAAAAAACGTTGAGTTATTATTGCCAATGTCTAATACCATTACTCAATTAAAAAAAATTGATAGTAAGCATCGCTTGTTAAGTTACTTGGAAGCAGAGCTAAAACTTAATCAAGGCGACTATACTAATGCTGTGAGTTTATTTAGTGAAAGTATTAGCAGTCAACCTAACTTTATAAGAGCTTATATTGGCCTTGCCGATTCTTATCAACAGCTTGGTGAATCCGCAAAAGCAGAGGAAAGCTTACTAACCGCTTATCAGTTAATGCCCAATAATGGTTTAGTGTTAACAGAGCTAGGAGTGTTCCATTACAGTAATGGTAGTTACCATTCTGCGATAGACTACTTTGAGCTTTTAGCTCAACAGGCACCTAATAATTTTACTGCCTATTTGAATATAAGTGCCTGTCACTACCTTAATGGTGATATTAAATTAGCATTATCAGCAGCACAGAAAGCCTTAACGATTCAACCAAACTATATTGTTTACTCTAATCTTGGTACTTACTACTTTATCTTAAAAGACTTTAATCAGGCCGTTGTCGCCTTTGAAAATATGATCGCTTTAAATGATAGTGATTATATTAATTGGGGCAATTTGGCTGATGCTTATCGCTTTGCGAATAACCCCAAATATATTGATGCTTTCAGGCAGGCCATTATGATAGCTGAACAAACTCTTTCATTTAATGCACATGATAAAACAACAATAGCTTCATTAGCCTATTATTATGCCAATGTCAGTAATATTGAAAAAACGAAATTTTATGCTGATCAAATTATGGAACAGGATACCGGTGAAAATATTTTCTTAGTTGCTGCTGCGTATACGCGTTTAAATAATAATAATGAAGCAATGAAATACCTTGAATTTGCTATTAACAATAACTATTCACTGGCTGAAATTAATACCTCACCTCTTCTTGATAATTTAAGAAGTGATTTGCAATTCCAGCGGTTTGTCATAAAAAATCTAGACTGATATTAAGTTTTAATTACACGAACTCTGGGATCCCAAGCGATTGAAAACTTGTCGCTATTAAGTTTAAAGTGAATATTAATGATCACCGTATCAGTTTCAGTCGCCCCTTCGGTGATTACTGCTTTATAAGTTACTTGCGCTTTACTTTCTGTTGATACCTGATGTAAATCAAAACGATTTTGCAGAATGTTTTTCCATTTAAACTTCGCTTTGCTGCTATCGCTGCCGTCGCCATTATTCCATGCCTGTAGCCAACAGGTCACAGTATCGCCGTCGCTCATTTCAAACGGCGGAGTTATTTTATCTTCACCGGCGCTGTCTGATGAGTAGTAAAAATAAGTCGACTCTTGCTCAGCAGTTAGGTAAGTGACTTTTCGGCCTTTGCCATTAAATTGGTGCGCAACATTACCGTTATTAATGTCGTTAGCAAGTTTACTAAAGTCCATATTGACATAAAAAGTGATATCTTCAGCGGCTGTTTCGTTGGCGGTCTGCTCAGTGGTCATAATCTTGTTCTCTTCAGTTGTTATTAGTTATTAGTTATTAGTTATTAAGTATCTAAGATAAGTGTTTAGTGACGCTTGTCAGAAAAATTATCGATACGATAAAATGGTTAATTAGCCTGAAGTAATATGCAGATATATTTATGAGTTGTGTTTTGCTAACACTACTTCTCAATAAACGGCTGAACAATAAACTAGCAACCGAGAATGAATAAATCAATACTTAAAAAATTAGTATTTAAAAAATCAATAGTGAGGAGATATTCTCTATTAATATCAATTGAGTTTAAGCGTTGAATAACGCTTAAGGCTGTTGATTTTTTAGAAGCAAAGTCTATTTATAGGAACTATCGCTGATTTGAGTCGCTAACGATATTTTATGTCTTTTGTCTTATAGGCACTGTTTTGCTCTAATATCATCAATAAAGCTATTGCTGTTATTCAGGTTGAGAGCGACTTGGTATTATTTGGACTTTTGACTGAAGTTAGTCATCATAGTAGAAAAAGCAGTTTTAAATTTCTTCGCCAAAACGGAAGTTGTTTTGCTTGGTGTTAGTGGCTGTTGACCAAGCTTGTTTAGCCTGTCATTTTGCCCAAATAAATCAATAGTGGTAATTTCTGTTTTTTCGACAGTATTTTTTGATAATAATTTAACATTGCTTGGTTTAACATTGCTTGGTTTAACATTGCTTGGTTGTGGCTGTTGATTTTTTTTTACCTTGTTGTTACCGATATCATTTATGCTGCGATCAAAATTATCGTTACTGATGAAACCATACGAGCTGGCATCAACCTCGATATCGTCAAAGTTAAAGTCTTGAGGCACAGGGTCTTGGCGAGTTGCGCCAGACTTATAATATTCACGCATAATTTTCATATAATTGATAAATGACCTTGGTACGCTCATGTCTCTCTCCAATCGATAACTATTCATGGTTATTTTGGCTCTACTTATATTTTATGGTTGATAACAGTTGAATTTTTGCGATCTATTCGTGCTTTATTGAGCAACTTGTTTTGTGTGCCTACAAGCTAGCTAAAAACTTTCACTTCAGGTTTGATATCATAGTAGTTGAGCACTCAAGATAACCATTACACGACATTACATAGGCTAGGTAATGGCACTTATTACATGGCGTATAACCTATAAAGCTCAGCTACAGCTGGCATGCGGTTAGATACTGGGGATAGTGACAAGTTATTATTTTATAGAGTGTAGTTGTGAGAATAGTGATTGAATAATTCAATAACTCTTGTATCATTAACGGTAATTAATCTTACTTTGGCTACTCGTGATTTTTAACCTTTCTAAATCATTAATGATATTGCTGCTATGTTTGACTTTCATCGGTTAGTCAATGGCAACGACAGCTATGTCTTATCATATGATAAGCATGTCGGGAAAGGGCGAGCACACACAAAGTAAAGCGATGATGGAACATTGCAACCAAAGTATGGCGATGGACTCAAGCGTTGAAGCAGAAGCTAGTTCAGAAAATTGCTGTGTTAAAAGCTGTAATTGCTTTACCGGCGGTTGTGCAACCGTTATAGCATTAATTAAGTACACAGGGCATTACGCTTTTTTCCCCTCGCCTAGAATTCCTTCATATGCTGACTCGATAACTAGTCAACAGCCAACCTCTCTTTATCGTCCACCGATATTAAGCTAAGTACAGCATAATTGTGTCCAAAATTTGGCACATTTATTTTCGCCTTTTCTGTATTAGGCTTTTTGATTTTGTGCTTTAAACTCGTATTTACACACATCAAATTACCCTAATTAATCGTAAATTATTAATTATTATCTCTATTGGGGAAATTATGTCTTCAAATAAAATTATCTTAAAATTCACGGCAATTTTGGTCTTGGTATGGCTTGTTGCTAGCTGCTCAGATAACGAGCCCGTAGCTGATAAATTAGCGACTGCTAGCGTTAATGCTACAGCGGTTCATTTAGAGGTTTATAAAAGTCCAAGCTGTGGATGCTGTGAAAAATGGCTCAATCATATTAATGGGCACGGCTTAACCTCAACGGTATATAACCAAGATAACTTATCGTTGATCAAAGCCGAAAAAGGCATTGCGCCTAGATATCGCTCTTGCCACACCGCTATTTCGCAACAAGGCTATGTTTTTGAAGGGCACGTGCCAGCCAAGTTTATTGAACAGTTTCTGCAAGAAAAACACCCGAACGATATTATCGGTTTATCCGTACCCGCTATGCCTGTTGGTAGCCCTGGAATGGAAGTTGACGAGAAGTTTCAACCTTACCGAATTTTGTTACTGAAGTCTGACGGTAGCTATCAGGTATATGCCAGTATTCAGTCGTATGAGGAACAATTCTAATGCTCAGAAATCGTAACAATAGCTTAGTAACGATAAAGTTAAGTCTTGGCTTGTTAATGATGGCGAGCTTGACTGTTCTTTCACAGCCTTCAGTAGAAACCACAAAGGTTTTGACCTTTACGCAAGCGATTAAAGCAGCACAAAAACACGACCCTTGGTTACAAGGTAATCGTTATCAACAAGACGCTGTTGAGTCTGCCAGTATTGCCGTTGATACCTTGCCAGCTCCGAAAGTGTCGTTGGGGGTGGCGAATTTACCCATCAATGGTTTCGATATCAATCAAGAGGGGATGACGCAAATTAAAGTATCCGTTGCCCAGATGTTTCCTCGTGGCGAAACATTAAAGTTTACAAGCCAACAACTTAAGCTTGAAAGTGAAGTTTATCCATATCAACGCTTAGACCGAGAAGCAAAAGTAGCGGTCACGGTAGGTAGTGCGTGGTTGGATGCTTTTAGAGTACAGCAGAGTATGGTGTTAATTGAAAAAAACAGAGCTTTGTTTGAACAATTAACCGAGGTTGCTACGGCCAGTTACTCATCAGCGCTAGGGAAAACTCGTCAGCAAGATTTGGTTAGAGCACAGCTTGAATTGACTCGATTGGAAGATCGGTTAGATCAACTTGCACAACAGAAAAATAACTACGATGGCTTGCTCTCACAGTGGGTAACAGAATTAACCACAGAAAAAAATGCCACTGCAGAAACTGACTTATTTGCTGACTTTTCATGGCATAACTTTACACTTAGCCAGCAGTTACCGACCATTGATTTGCTAAATCGTCAGTTAATTTATGCCGAGACCTGGCTTAAGCCACAAGCGTTAGTGGCTTACTTTTTTTCGCATCCTGCTGTAGTAGCGGTAGATAAAAAAGTTAATGCGACAAAAACAGGTATTAAACTCGCTCAACAAAAGTACAAACCTGAGTGGGGCGTTAACGCTAGCTATGGCTATCGTGGGGATGATCCTATGGGGGCAAGCCGAGCCGATTTATTTTCGGTTGGTGTTACTTTCGATTTACCTATTTTTACAGAAGATCGTCAAGACAACGAAGTACGCTCGGCTGTCTCTAAAACTGAAGCGATAAAAACAGAAAAGTTATTACTGCTAAGGCAGTTGCTCGGCGCTTATACCAGTGCTAAAGGTCGACTTTTACGTTTAAAAAACAGACAACATTTATACCAAACAAAGCTACTGCCACAAACGCATGAGCAAGCGGAAGCTGCATTGACGGCTTATACCAATGATGACGGCGATTTTTCGGAAGTAGTACGGGCACGTATTGCAGTGTTAAATGCCGAAATCGATAACTTAACGCTCAATGTTGAAGAACAAAAAGTACACCTAGAGTTAAATTACCTTTTTATCGGCGGTATTAATTCAACGATGACTAACAATGGCCCGCATGCTGATAACAGTCGCCAATATGCAATGATGTCTGGAGAGAGCAAATGAGCAGTAACACAGGACAAAATAATAAGCCGATAACAATTGCGGTGATCAGCGGCATGGTGATTGGGGTTATATTAACATTTTTTGCATACAGCCTATTTGCTCCTATGACCGATGGGCAAGACGTCAGTATGGCATCCGCAGAGCAAAATCCACTCTATTGGGTTGCACCTATGGATGCTAATTATCGTCGTGATAAGCCTGGTAAATCACCTATGGGCATGGATTTAGTGCCGGTTTACGCTGACGATGGTAACGGACCTGATGAAGGCGTGGGTACTATTCGAATTTCTTCCAATGTCATTAATAACTTAGGCGTGCGTACGGCTGAGGTGAGTTATCAGCGCTTAACGACAGAAATTAATACCGTTGGTTATGTGACTTATAACGAAGATAAGTTTGCTTATATTCATCCGAGAGTAGCAGGTTGGATTGAAAAATTATATGTCAAAGCTGTTGGCGACCCAATAAAAAAAGGCCAAGCATTGTACGACATTTACTCACCAGAGTTAGTTAATGCTCAAGAAGAGTTATTGTTGGCATTAGCTCAAAAAAATAAGACATTAATTCGCGCTGCTGAGCAAAGGTTAAGTGCGCTGAATTTGCCGAAATCTGATATTGCACAACTGAAACAAAGCCGAAAGCCCCAACAACAAATTACTTTTTATGCACCGCAAGATGGCGTGGTAGAAGCATTAGCAATACGTGAAGGTGCTTTTGTTCAGCCTGAAACTATGATGCTGTCTATTGTTGATTTGAGTGAAGTTTGGTTAAAAGCTGAAGTATTTGAGCGACAAACTGCGCAGTTATCGATGGGAGACAAAGTGGTGATGCGTTTAGATTACTTACCCAACAGAGAGTTTACTGGCAGTATTGAACATATACACCCGATGCTAAATGCCAACACCAGAACGGCCATTGTCCGCTTACGATTTGATAACACGACAGGCGAGCTAAAGCCGAATATGTTTGCACAAATAACTATTCAAAGTCGTGATAGTGCTAGCGCTTTAGTAATACCTAAAGAAGCCTTGATCAGAACGGGTCATCAAGACCGAGTTGTTTTGGCATTAGGACAAGGCAGCTTTAAATCTGTTGCGGTTGATGTTGGTCGGTTCGATCGTGATAGCGTTGAGATACTTGCTGGGTTAAATGAAGGTGAAAAAGTCGTAAGTTCGGCGCAGTTCTTACTGGATTCTGAGTCTAGTAAGTCATCTGACTTTAAACGAATGAATCATGATGATATGGGTAATTCAATGAATGATATGGCGATGTCTCAGGCTCAAGAAGTTACTGGCTCTAGCGCTGACGTACCTTGGGCAAGTGCTACCGGCACGATTAATTCATTAATGCCTGATCATGGCATGATTAACATCAGTCGTTCAGCTATCGAAAAGTGGCGGCGACCGGCAGCAACGGTAGATTTTATTACTGATGATAACGTTAGTTTGGCTGGGTTGAGCCAAGGCATGTCGGTTAAGTTCAGTTTTGAAATTCGCGATGGTAACTTTGTTATTGTTGAAATATCTCCATTAACAGATGAAGAAACATCAGCAGCCACTTCTCATGATGAAGCCAGTGCTGTTGATCATTCAAGCCACGAGTAAAGGAGCTAAACAGTTATGATTGCTGCGATTATTCGTTGGTCCGTTACTCACCGTTTTTTTGTGCTACTGGCTACGCTGTTACTGGTGGGCGCTGGTTTATTTGCAATAAATAAAACCCCTATTGATGCTTTACCTGATTTATCTGATGTACAGGTGATCATAAAAACCAACTACCCCGGACAAGCACCACAAGTGGTCGAAGACCAAGTGACATACCCGTTAACAACGGCGATGTTGTCAGTACCTGGAGCGGTGACTGTACGAGGATATTCTTTTTTTGGTGACTCCTATGTTTATGTCATTTTTGATGAAGATACTGACTTATATTGGGCTCGCTCGCGGGTACTAGAATATTTAAGCCAAGTAGCCCCAAGTCTACCAAGTGATGCTCGTCCACAACTCGGTCCTGATGCTACTGGTGTTGGTTGGGTATATTTGTATGCCTTAGTTGATAAAACTGGGCAGCATGATTTAAGCCAGCTACGAAGTATTCAAGATTGGTTTTTAAAGTATGAGTTGCAAACTGTGCCCGGTGTTTCAGAAGTTTCTGTGTTGGGCGGCATGGTTAAGCAATATCAAGTTAGGGTTAACCCCGATAAATTGCGCGCATACGATATTCCACTGTCATTGATTCAAACGGCTATTAAGCAAGGTAATCAAGAAATAGGCGCATCGGTTGTTGAAATGGCAGAAGCCGAATACATGGTGCGAGCGACCGGCTACATCAAAAGTATTGCGGATCTTGAGCATATTCCATTAGGTGTTAATCAAAATGGCACACCATTATTGCTAAAAGATGTTGCTGAAATTGGCACTGGGCCACAAATGCGTCGGGGTATTGCTGAACTTAATGGCGAGGGCGAAACCGTTGGCGGAATTGTCGTGATGCGTTTTGGCGAGAACGCTCAGCAAGTGATTAATCGTGTAAAAGCAAAACTAGAGCAACTTAAAAAAGGCTTACCAGCTGGTGTAGAAATTATACCGGTTTACGATCGTTCAGCGTTAATTGAGCGTGCGGTTGATAACTTAGCGTACAAGTTGTTAGAAGAGTTTGCCGTGGTTGCACTGGTTTGTGTTATTTTCTTGTTTCATGTGCGCTCATCTTTAGTGGCTATTTTCAGTATACCTGTGGGGATATTAAGCGCTTTCTTAGTCATGTACTGGCAAGGACTGAATGCCAATATCATGTCATTGGGCGGTATCGCTATTGCTATCGGCGCCATGGTTGACGGTGCTATTGTGATGATAGAAAACATGCATAAACATATGGAACGGCTGACGGCACAAGGCAAAGCCTTAACAAAAGAAAACCGTTGGCAAGTGGTGATTGATTCAGCCAGTGAAGTCGGTCCGGCATTATTTTTTACCTTGTTGATTATTACCGTGAGTTTTATTCCGGTTTTTACTTTGGAAGCACAAGAAGGGCGAATGTTTGCGCCATTAGCCTTTACCAAAACTTATGCCATGGCAGCAGCTGCGGCACTGGCGATTACTTTAGTGCCGGTTTTAATGGGCTATTTTATTCGTGGCAAAGTGTTAGCTGAGCATAAAAATCCGGTCAATAAACTTCTCACTATGCTTTATCTGCCAGCGCTGAAAACGGTCTTACGGTTTCCAAAAGTAACCCTGTTAACGGCTGTCGCGGTGTTAGCGATTGGTTTTTATCCGCTCGATAAAATCGGCAGTGAATTTATTCCGCCATTGGATGAAGGCGACCTGATGTATATGCCGACAACGTATCCTGGAATTTCTGTCGGGCAAGCTCGTCAGTTATTACAACAAACCGATAAACTGATCAAAACGGTACCTGAGGTTAACACGGTATTCGGTAAAATTGGCCGAGCCGAAACCGCAACTGATGCCGCGCCATTAACTATGATTGAAACCTTTATTCAATTAAAACCGCAAGCACAGTGGCGCGAAGGGGTTACCAGCGAAAGTTTAAAGCAAGAGCTGGACGCTTTAGTTAAGTTGCCAGGCGTGACTAACGCTTGGGTGATGCCAATAAAAACGCGTATCGATATGTTAGCCACCGGCATTAAAACCCCGGTAGGTATTAAGATCGCAGGACCTAAATTGGATGTTATTCAAGATATTGGTCAGCAAATCGAAAAAATATTGGCCGATGTGCCAGGTACGGCTTCGGTTTATTCCGAGCGTGTTGCCGGTGGTCGCTATATCAAAATTGATATTCAACGTGCTAAAGCCGCTCGTTATGGTTTAAATATTGTCGAAATTCAACAAGTTATTGCAACAGCTATTGGCGGTATGAATGTGACTCAAACGGTGGAAGGTTTAGAGCGTTACCCCGTAAATTTACGTTATTCTCAAGATTATCGCGACTCACCGGAACAGCTCGCCCTATTGCCGATTGTTACGCCTAATGGCCAGCGTATTTCATTAGGTGATGTGGCTAATGTTTTTATTGAAGATGGTCCACCAGGCATTAAGTCGGAAAACGCGCGTTTAAATGGCTGGGCATTTGTTGATATTGAAGGTGTCGATATCGGTGGCTATGTTGCTGCGGCGCAGCAGGTGGTTGACGATGAGCTTGTCTTACCTGCGGGTTATTCGATTGCTTGGGCTGGCCAGTATGAATATATGGAACGCGCAAAAGCTAAGTTGGCATATGTGGTGCCGTTAACCTTGTTTATTATTATCGTTTTACTCTACTTAAACTTTAGAAATGTGATTGAAGTTGCGATGATCATGGGTACTTTACCGCTAGCAATGGTGGGCAGTATTTGGCTAATGTATTTGGAAGGTTATAACTTTTCAGTGGCTGTAGGTGTTGGCTTTATTGCGCTGGCGGGCGTTGCGGTAGAAATAGGCGTGATTATGTTAGTGTATTTAAATCAAGCCTATCAAGCTATGCTCATTGAGCATAATGAAAAAGCTATCACGACGACTAAAACTGATGTGTTACAAGTAGTATTACATGGTGCCGGTATGCGTGTTAGGCCGGTAATGATGACCGCAGGCACCGTCATTGTTGGCTTATTACCTATTTTATACGGTACTGGCACAGGCTCTGAAGTGATGAGTCGAATTGCTGCACCTATGGTTGGCGGTATGTTTAGTGCCGTAATTTTAACCTTACTGATTTTACCTACACTTTATTACCTGTGGCGATCAGCGTTAATTAAGCCGGTATAAGTATCAGCGTATTTCGTTTCAGCTCGGAGGAATGCGCTTTATAACGCATTGATTTTTAGCATTGTTGGCTTAAGTCGCTTAACCCGAGCAGGAGTTGTTTTACCACTTGACCTGTGTCTTAGACACAGGTGTAAGATGAGTTATTATTTTATTAATATTGCACAAGGTGTGGATAATGAAAGTAACTGAATTAGCAAATGCATTGCATACCACCGCCGATACGGTGCGTTATTACACGCGAATCGGATTTATTAGTGCCAGTAAAAAAGCCGAAAACGGCTATAAATCATATGATAAAAAAGCTCAACAACGACTTAAGTTTATTTTAAGTGTTCGTCAATTAGGCTTCACGGTTAAAGAAATCAAAGATATTTTATCTCAATCAGATCAAGGGCACACTGCATGCCCGCTAGTAAGAGAAATTGTCGAACGTCGATTGGCCGAAACCGAAAAGCAATTTCAGCAGGCGCTGCTATTAAGGGAGAAGTTAAAAAAATCAATTACTGACTGGCAACATAAGCCAGACAAAGCACCTACTGGGCATATGATTTGCCATTTAATTGAAGGCGATATCACTGAGGCTAAGCTTGATAGAGGTACTAGTCATGAATAATTTTGAGCGTAATTTAGCTAAAAACAAAAGCCAAGAACTACTGGTTGAAGGGGCAAGCTGTGCCAGTTGCGTTAATAAAATAGAAACCGCATTGCAGCAGGTCAAAGGTGTTGAGCATGCTGAAATGAACTTTGCTCTGCGCACTGTTGTGGTGACGGGTGAGGCTGACGTTGATAGCCTGATCAATAAAATCGAAGCTATTGGCTACAGTGCCAAAAGTAGCCATCAAGCAAGTGATGAGCAGTTATTAGATGACAAAGAAATTGCTGATGAAAAATATTATGCTCAATTAATCAAACAAGTGTGGATAGCCATGGGGCTTGGTGCGCCATTGATGATTTATGGTATTGCCGGTGGCCCTATGACTGTTGATACATCATTAGCGCGAGCCGTTTGGTTGTTAATCGGATTGTTATGTCTTGGTACTATGTACTTCGCTGGTAAGCACTTCTACATAGGAGCTTGGAAGTCTTTTGTTAATCATAATGCGAATATGGATACTTTGATTGCTTTAGGGACAACGACCGCTTGGCTATATTCAATGATTGTCGTGCTTTTTCCAATGGTATTACCTGAGATGGCGCGTCATGTTTACTTTGAAGCTACCGCGATGATCCTCGGGCTGATCAACCTTGGGCTTGCCTTAGAGGTGAAAGCAAGAGGACGAACCAGTGAAGCGATCAAGCGTTTAATTGGCTTACAAGGAAAAACCGCACGTGTTATTCGTCTTGTTGCCGGTAAGGAACAAGAAATTGATATCGCCATAGCACAAGTGCAGCTTAATGATATTGTCCGTGTTCGACCTGGCGAAAAAATCTCTGTCGATGGTGTCGTGGTAAAAGGGCATACCACCATTGATGAGTCTATGTTGACGGGTGAGCCAATGCCGGTCGAGAAAGCTGAAGAAGACGAGGTTGTGGCCGGCACGTTAAATAAGTCAGGCAGCATTTTATTTAAGGCGACTCGGATTGGTAAAGATACGGCATTAGCGCAAATTATTACTATGGTAAAACGAGCGCAAAATGCTAAGCCACCCATTGGACGTTTAGCGGATGTGATCTCAGGATATTTTGTGCCGATGATTATCATCATCGCTATTGTTAGTGCTTTAGCTTGGCTTAATTTTGGCCCTGATCCTACTTTAGCTTTTGCCGTGGTTTCTGCCACAACGGTGTTAATTATTGCTTGTCCATGTGCACTAGGATTAGCCACACCAATGTCGGTGATGGTCGGTGTGGGTAAAGCCGCAGAAGCTGGCGTGTTAATTCGTAATGGCGAGGCCTTACAAAGTTCGGCGAAAATCACCGCCATGATCTTGGATAAAACCGGCACTATTACTGAGGGAGCACCAACGGTAACTGACATTATTGTTATCGATAAAACCTATACAGAACAGAATATTTTAACCATGGCCGCCAGTATTGAAAGTGGCTCAGAACATCCATTAGCACAAGCGATTGTTAATGCCGCTATTAAACAAGGTATAGCTCCTGAAAATGCCAGTGACTTTAAAGCCATTGCCGGTCACGGCATTCAAGCTAACGTTAATGGTCAGCAATTGTTATTTGGTAATCAAAAACTGATGCTAAGTAAGCACATTGCGCTTAATGGTTTTATTAGCCAAGCACAACAGCTTGCTGATGAAGCTAAAACGCCAATGTACCTTGTTGTTGATAAAAAGTTAGCCGCAATTATTGCCGTATCGGACCCGATCAAAACCGACTCTGTTGCTGCCATTAAACGTCTACAAGCCAGTGGTATTCGCGTGGTTATGCTCACCGGTGACAATAGAGCAACCGCAAATGCTGTAGCAAAAAAAGTCGGTATTACTGAGGTTTTTGCTGAAGTGTTACCAGCTGAAAAAGCTAATAAAGTGGCAGAGCTGCAAGCGCAAGGTGAAATTGTTGGCATGACCGGCGATGGTATTAATGACGCGCCGGCGCTGGCGCTGGCCAATGTTGGCTTTGCAATAGGTACGGGAACCGATGTTGCTATAGAAAGTGCAGATATCACACTAATGCGAGGCTCGTTACATGGGCTTGCTGATGCGATTGCCATTAGTAAAGCAACATTACAAAATATTAAACAAAACTTGTTCGGTGCTTTTATTTATAACGTCGCGGGCGTGCCAATTGCTGCTGGTGTGTTGTATCCATTTTTTGGCTTGCTATTAAATCCAGTTATTGCCGGCGCCGCAATGGCCTTTTCGTCACTAACGGTTGTCAGTAATGCCAATCGTTTACGATTTTTTAAAGCTAAAGAGCATTAATAACAGTATTGGAGAATATCGCATGATAATTGTTAATATCATTGGTTTAGCGCTTATTGCCATAGTTATATGGTGGTTTTGGTTATATAAGCCGACTAAAGTTGCTGATGCGAGCGTTGATGACATCACTATTATTGTTAATAACGGTGTTTATCAACCCTCGCGGATCAAAATTGTTGCAGGTAAGGAAACAAGGCTTAAATTTCTTAGGAAAGATGGCAGTTCATGTGCAGAAATGGTGCAATTTCCTGATCTTGAACTAACGGTAGAGTTGCCGATAGGCGTAAGTAAGTCCGTTGAATTACCTGCCATGTTAGCAGGCGAATACGCTTTTCATTGCTCGATGAAAATGTACATAGGCACACTAGTTGTTGAATAAAAAGCACAAATACAGCAAGGGCTTTCGCAACTTGATTAGCTATTTTTGCTCATTAAAGGCAGCTTAATTGAAATTGATTTCTCCCTTTTCTTTTTGCTTCATATAAATATTGGTCAGCTAATTCAATCAATTTAGCGCTGGTGATTTTGGCGCTTTTAGATTTTAAAGTGGCACCGACTGAAACAGAAGTTTGCACATTTTTCTTGTCAATTTTTAAATCAAAAGTAGCGACATCTGCGACTATTTCTTGGCAAACACTTTCGAGGGTTTTTTCATCTGCTCCGTAAAGAATAAGTGCAAACTCATCACCGCCGATTCGAAACCCAACATCTGTTGAGCGACGACATTTTGCATCGACGACTTGGGCTAATTTTTTTTAATAGATTATCCCCCGTGCTGTGACCAAAAGAATCATTTACTGTCTTGAAATAGTCGGCATCAATAAAAATAAGTCCTAGGCTATTTTCGTCACGCATTGCGATTGAGGTAAGTCTTTCTATTTGCTCTTGAAACGCTCTTTTATTATTGAGCTTGGTTAAGCCATCAGTTATTGACTCATCATACAGCTTATTGATTAATATATAGTTTTGATAAATAGTTTTTTGGCCGACTAAACTAACGGTTAAGCAAATACCGGCAACAAAAGTTAAAATAATTAAGATAAACAATAAATCTGCAAGTGGTTGGTCAGCATTGAGTTTTACTAAGGTGTAAACAGATAAAATAACCAAGGTTGCAGCACTGGCTGGTTTAATTGGCAATACCAATAGCAAGCAACCAAACATGATGATCAACACGATACCAAGCTCAGAAAATGCAAAGCCATGCAATTGAGAAATATAATAAATTAAGCTGTGATTCAAGCCGCTGCCTAAATAGATGATCAGCATTAAGAAGACATTTGAGCGGATAGATTTAGGCGGTTTGAACCAATAAAGAAAATTTAAATATAGCAGTGGAATAATGATAAAACGAATCGTGTTGGAAGGGTTACTTTGTATATCTCACTAGGAAATTTAATGAGATCCATTACGGCGAAGGCAATATATAAAAGTAACCCCACCATCAAAGCCCAACGGCGCATACTTAAGCACTGAGACATTAAAAAGCTTGAGAAGCTTTCGGGTTTACTAAAGTTTTTTTCGCTTACAGCTGTATTCATATAATTTCAAGCATAATAAAGGCTAAGGAGTATTATTCATTTTTGCATTGTCGTTACAAAATCTACTCTTGCCCATACAGTACAACATAATTTTTTATCTGTAATACTGTTTCTATCACTTTTACCATTTTGGTGCAATCTGCAAACACCGAGGCAACTTGCTTACCGTCTGCCTAGTTATGTAAATATTGAGGGGTAGATAACCTTATTTATATGAGCATAAATAGGTGAATTAGGCCAATTTAGCTAATAGACAAAAGCGGTTGTTAGCAAAAAGTAGCCTTATGCTAGGAAGCTAGCGCTTGTTTCATCAATCATCTTGCATATAAAGCAGTTAAGGATTGCTATTTGTTATTTGCTAGCATATTTTAGCAAGCAATTATTAGACAAGTATCAGGCTACTATCAGTACTGAAACTTCTTCAAGGCGCTTATTATGAATTTAGACAAATCGACTAAACGTATTGCAAAAAAAGTTAAAAATGGTTTTCAAGGTTATCCGCAAATAACACTAGCTTATTTTGGTCCCACAGAAGATTGCGCGACACAAGTGGTGGTAAGTTTTATTTTAGAAGCCGGAGCAAGTGCTCAAGAAGAACGTTTTTCGGGTGAACACGATGTTAGAAAAGACGAAACGATCCAAACCACGTTAGTTAAAATTATTGAACGTGCCGAGGCTAAAACTGTCGTACAAGTTGCCGGTGTTGCCATTATCAAGAGTTAAATAACCTAAACTCTGGATAAGCAGCACTTGCTCAATGCTCCCTTTT
>TARA_B110000211_G_scaffold90929_1_pt1 | contig 22771 bp, 21 predicted proteins | sample TARA_B110000211 | Tara Oceans TARA_B110000211 (sample SAMEA4397516) | marine metagenome | biome: Polar Biome; feature: [DCM] deep chlorophyll maximum layer (ENVO:01000326); material: water (ENVO:00002006), including particulate matter (ENVO:01000060) such as... | depth 30 m
TTGGAAGGGGCTAAATTTATTCGGAAATTATGTGCGGCCCCATCTCTAGCAACAATTATTCAAACAGAGATTGAACCAGGATTTGAAGCCCAAAGTGATGCCGCTCTCATTGAGGATATTAAAAACAGAAGCGTTACAGTTTACCACCCTGTCGGAACATGTCGTATGGGACTCCATGAGAAAGAAAACGTTGTTAATCCTAGACTAAAAGTCCATGGCTTGCATAATTTGCGCATTGTTGACGCGTCTATCTTCCCAACATTAGTTTCTGGCAACACCAATGCTGCAGTCATCATGGCAGCAGAAAAAGGTTCCGACATGATCCTGCAAGATCACCAATAAGATATCCATGCATAGTCTGGTTGATAAGATGGCAAAAAAATAAACATGAGTATTATTGAGGTATGACACCCAACCTTCAGATCTAATAATGAATGTTTTAAAGCTGAGGCGCCCCCCATTTGTATATTCGCATACCTACCATAGTATCTACTGACCCAATTTTTTCATTAGAGTGACAATATTCCTCAAGAAAATCATGAAGCTCCGTAGACGTCTCTGTCCAGACTTCGATCATTAGATCAAACTTCCCACCTATGACTCCTACCCATATTGCACTTGGAATGTCTGAGAATTCAAGGGCTAATTCGTGAGGACTAGAGCCTGGAGTTACAGTAATGCCGAGCATTGCCCAACATCCATACCCAATTTGAACAGGGTCGACAACTGCTATAAACCGGAGATGTTCATTTTTTTCTAAAAAACTAACTCGAGTTCTGACTGCACTTTCGGAAATGTCTAATTCTCTGGCAATTGAGGAATAAGAGCGCCTACCATCTTTTTGCAGAAGAGCCAAAACCTGACGGCTAATTTTGTCTATATGACTCCGTGTTGAGGGGGGTATCATAATTTCGTTATTTTTGGTGGTTTGTGATGTTTTTTTGTTTATCTTTTGGCGCTTGACCATTACCTTTTTTTCCTCACTGACAACAGTTTTTCTATTTTTTAAATACTGAGCTTTTCTTGCACAGCCTTTTTATAAGAGAGACCTTCCATGTTCACCTCGTTCGTTATGATAACTTTATAGAATTTATGTAGCACCAACTTAATTTTTATTCTTTTCAATAGTGTTGCTCACAACACCCATTGTTTGATGATAGCTTTATACAGCTCTACTGATTGGTATAGTTTGTCCAATTCACAATATTCATCAATTTTATGGGCAATTGCAGCATCTCCAGGTCCAAGAATAATTGTAGGCGGATTTCCAAAGGCAGGGGCCAGAACCGATGCATCTGTAAAATACTTTGCAGTGGCTTCTTGCTGAGGAGCTCCGAGAATCTCACCAACACACTGATAAACATTCTGAACCCAACTGTCTGAAAAGTTTGAGACGACACTACCCACGTCAACTGTTGTCTCTAGCGCTATATCAGAGTTCATGTGCTGCTGAAGATTGGAAATTATCTGTTGATGCTGTTGACTGGGAATAGATCGGATATCAATGTCAAATTCAGCATGGTCTGGAACAGAATTCACATTGATACCCCCTTTTATTCGACCCACATTTAACGATGGAGAGCCAATCACTTTATGAGGCTCCTCGTGAAACCTAAACTTTTCAACCTCACCAACGGCTCTGCAAGCTTCATAAACGGCATTAACACCTAATTCTGGCGTTGAGCCATGGGCGGTGACCCCTTTTGCTATTGCTTTTAGCCATAATGCTCCCTTGTGCCCAATCAAAGGTTTATTTGATGTCGGCTCACCAACAACTATGGCACCAGCACGACCCAGAAGCTCAGGGTTTTTACAAAGTATTTTGGCACCATCGCAGCCAGTTTCCTCGCCAGCCGTGAGGATTAAGACAACTCCCTTGGTATTTGGTATGAAAGATCCTAGTTGAGTGGCAGCGAGAACCATGGCTGCTACCCCACCCTTCATATCAGTGGTTCCTCGCCCATACATTTTGCCATCATGAACTTCTCCACCAAAAGGATCATAGGACCAAGCTTCATTTCCCAGTGGGACTGTATCCATATGCCCAGTAAAGCATATCGGCAAGTCGTCGTCTTTTTCTCCTCCCAATCGAGCGACTACATTAGATCGTCCACTCGCAAATTCAGTGACGTCAACTTGGTAGCCCGCATCCTCTAGCAGACTTGCAAGGTAAGAACTGCATTGATGCTCGTTCCCCGGAGGGTTAATAGTGTCCATCGCTACCAAATGGCGGGTCAACTCAGCTACATCAAGCAATTGAGTCATAAATCCTCCTCAGCTCTTACACAATATTTTTTAAACATAATTAAGAAACAATATTTGTATCAAAGATTCAAACTCAATTACATGCTCATCCGACTGATAAATCTTGCAAAAAATATTTTATTTTCAATATTATCAGGCTAGTGGGCGCCCCATAATTTCTGGAATAGGTCCGTCGTAGTATGGAAGATCATCTACCCTTGGCGTCCAAGAACCATCATCAATGCACTTTTGGACATGCAAGGCTATCTCCTCCATGGTTGCAAACCACACACCACCACGATTTTGCATTTCCCTAATCATTTGCTCTACACGATCACAACGAGCAAGACGGCCAGATACAAACGGGTGCCAAACCGTAACCCAAAGACCACCATACTTATACATCGCTTCAAACTCTGACATAAATACATTCATTGCTTCATCTGGTGATTTAATAGGCATCATGTAATGCATGTCTGGAGAGTGAGTAAAATGAGGCCAGTCATCCATTGCCCATTGGCTTGGCAATTCGATCACTTGCCCTTTTTTTGTCTTCAAAACATAGGGCACATCATCCCCCATCAAACTGGCATCGTATAGAAAGTTTTGCTCGATCATAAAGTCAATGGAATGCTTAGAAAAATTATAAAGTGGAGCGCGCCAGCCCCTAGGCCGCTTACCAGTCATTTTTACAATCACATCAATCTGACGCTCAAACCAATACATCTCATCTTCTGGGCTGAGTTTATTTGGGTTTTCGTGAAGGTAACCATGGGCCGCAATTTCATGTCCACCCTCAAGAATCATGTCCACAAGACGAGGATACTGTTCCATACACCAAGCAGGATAAAAAAAAGTTTGTTTTATTTCACAACGACGATACATTTCCAAAATTCTCGGAATTGCAATCTCGTCATATTTTAGCCATGACATAGTTGAAAGCATTGTAGGTGCTTTTTCCCGGTGTTCAAGATGCAAGATACTATCCGTATCAATATCAAAGGTAATGGCACAAGCCACTTTATTTCCATTTGGCCACGGTACTGGATTATTAATCATGATATCTCCTCATATTATTCTTATTTTAGTCGTTTTGCCTAGCCGTGCTTCGAACTACCTCATTGCAACACAGTCGGCCTGAACCAAGAGTCCTGGGTACGGTAATTCGTGCACCCTGACTGGAGTCATAGCTGGATGTGCATCGGGGGCAGATTCTGCCCATGCAAGAAGTACCGCATTAAATTCTTCCTCAACATCTACTCCATCTCCAACAATGAAGATATTAAGTTTTACAATGTCGCCCAGTGAGAGTTGGTCGGCGGCAAGCACTTTAGCTAAACGTTTGAACACAATAACAGCCTGGCCAAACACATCATCTTTGCAAAGTACCGAGTTATCAGGACCTAACGCGACCTGTCCACCAACATATGTTTCATCAGCGGCCCCTACTCCATCAGAAAACATATCAGGTTGATAACGCCCGACGAGGTCTTTACTCCTGAGGGCTCGTCGTTTGTGGTCGACTATTGCCATTGCATCAATTTCCAGATCTAAACCAGGATAAAGTAGGTCAACTCCAAAGGCAGTTAGGGCTGGGCCAGGTTGTTCAAAAAACTCATGTGTTAAATCAATAATCTTATCGCAAAAACTTTGCCCAGATTGCTCTTTGCTATCATATTTATAACAAACTTTTAACCGGACTATATCGTCCATCGTTGCTCCTGCATCGTTCAATACACTACCTATAAATTTATAAATATTCCGAGTCTGTTCGGCTAAATTCCCCACACCAACAGATTGGCCTTGCTTGTCTGCAGAGATCTGACCACCAACGAAAATTCGATCGCCGATTTTCCAACCTTGGGAAAGAGGCACTGAGATACTCCAGTCCCAGCTCCCTTCCGGCATTATCCGCTCTCGTTTACTGCGGGAGTTACCTCTTAACGCAACGCCTTCAATCTGAATTAACTGACCCTCATAAGGCATACCTTTAACACGAACAGCCGTTGCTGCTGGACCTGGATTAGGAAAATATTCTAAGCGGACCTGAGTCATTTTCTCCCAATATTCGGTAGCATTTTCGTCAGCTCCATTAAAAACATAGTAGGTGTTAAGGCGCACCAAATCACTAAGTTCTAGACCTACTTGCGCTAGACTACTTTTCATGTTCTCAAAAACATTTCTTGTTTGAGCAGCAATATCATCAGCTCCACAGACGAATCCATGTTCATCAAGAGTCTGCTGCCCTGACAGAAAAACTTGATCATCGACTATAACAGACCTTGCAAACGGACTATCTTGTTTCCATTTCCAGGCTTTTTTATCCGGATATATGTATTCTTTAATCATGATTCTGCCTATTTTGCTGTTACTTAAAAAAACCGATCATAATGCAGGTTTTCCATTGGAACCTTTCGCTCTAGAACAAGATGACGGCGCACAGCTTCAACCATTGGTGGTGGCCCAGCGATATAAAAATCTATATTACAACAATTTTCAGGCAAGGCATTGTGTAGATGTTCATGAACGAATCCAGTGTGGCCATCTATCCATTCCCCAGGCTTTGGGTCAGAAACCACTGGAACATATTGGTTAGTGGAATCAAAACCCTTAATAGACCTAAAATACTCGGGATCAACAACATCACACGGTGATCTAGCTCCATAGTAAAGTATTGGGCCAGCCGCCGTCCCTGTATGTTCAGCAATACCCCGAATGATCGATACCATTGGAGCCAGACCTGATCCACCTGCAATACAAACGACCGAATTAGGCGAGTTCGTATCTAGGTGAGCAATGCTATAAGGCCCATCAATTATAATTAATTGTCCTTTTTTGATTCGCTCAAACAATACAGACGTTGCTTCTCCTTCTGGAACCCGCTTGATCTGAAAAAACCAACTCCCATCCCTATTTGCAATATTAGACATTGAATAACTGCGAGGTCCAGAGACACCCGGAATAATTAGCTTGGCGTATTGACCTGGCATAAAATGAGCAGGCCCATCTGATTTAAATTCAAACTCCCATAAATCGTGAGTTAATGGCACACTAGAAACAAATCGAGCTGAGCATTTGAATGGCTTAATCTTTGGTTCGAACATTGAATCTAACTTCACATTAATCAAACAGTCGCTTTGGGCTCTGCTGACACATGCAAGGTGTTTATTTTTTCGAACGTCTGATGGGCGTAATCCTTGCCATTCTCCTTCATCCTCACAAATTGTGCCTTCGATAAGTGTAAACTTGCAACTTCCACAGCCGCCTGAGTTACACTCATAAGGCATACCTAAACCAGCTCTTAATAGACTGCCAAGGATAGTATCGTTGATGTCAGTATCAGCAGACGCTTCAGAATTCTGAATAGACACACAAAACCTTTCATCTTCGACATTTAAATCATCGCTATACATATTTACAGGCCCATAAAACTTATCGATAATCCCTAATCTGAAAGTCGGAGACTTTGATGAAATGCTTCAACATTAGCGATCGCTATTTTTGCCGCATCCTTACTTTCAGGTAAGCCGGCACAATAGGTTTCGATCGCATTGCGCGCCAAAGGCATCCATTTATCAATCCATTTCTGAATCACCGCATTATTTCCATCTTTACTTCTGCAAAATTCAACTACTCCAACACTCCATCTCCGTGAACGGTCGCTATCAAGAAGTTGGTTGTCGGCAATCAACCCTAATAATGGGTCATTAAATTTGCGCGCTGTTGCTCCTAGTTGCCGCAGGGTTTCATCTACAGCAATTTTTGCAACCAGGTTAGACGCCACAAAATTTTCTCCCCAATCATAGGTGGACAGGACCTTTTCCATCAATTCACGAATACCTTGCCAAGAAGAATCCTGCTCCCACAACTCCCTCTCCTTAGTGCCAAAGCCTCGACGGGGGTGAGCATTTTTTAGTTCCATAGTTCGGTAGGTGACACGAGATAACCATCGGAATTCATCACCTTCCTGAAAACCGGCACAGGCAGTCAACGTGCTGGCAGGAGCGATTTGAACTAAATAAGCAGCATTCATTTGCAGTGCAGACTGTAAAAAACGACGAGGCGCGTAATATCTCTCAAGCACATCAAGCCATTCAGGCTGGAGGTCTCTGTCATGACCAATCTTATTATGTTCATCAAGGAGGCCATCAACGTAATTTTCCTGACTGTCTTGAAGACGGGTATAAACCCTGTAAATGAGCTCATCTGGATCTCTGAATTCTTCCCAGTCATCATGCTGCAAGTCGCTGTCAAATACGTGGTCTCGATACCAAGCGTTTGCTGGTAGGTCAGACGCAGTAGATAATTCATATGCCTGATCGCGATGACGATGACGTGTTTGCAGATTGGTAGTAACTATTTCATACTCACTCGGACGTCGCTTATTTTTCGCTAGCTTACTCCAAGTTTTCATTTTGCGAAGTTCAACTGCCATCATTCATCTCCTTCTTTTAAAAATTTGTAAGTGTCTTAATAGGCCTAAACAGTCAACTAGATAGAAATCTAATATTCTCTGAGTCCACACGGATGAAGCCTTCAAATGAGGGCATACTCGATTCAATGTCACTCAATAAGACATCACTTCCAAGCATTTCGCCTACAGTTTTTAATCGAATCAAGCATTCACCTTCAACCTTTACCCTAAAATAAGATGCGTGCTCTTCGACAACAATGTTACGCTCGCTGTTGTCTTCATAAATGGCCTCGATGACTGCATCACCCATTTCACCCTTATTCATTACAGGCCCTACTGAACGTATTGCGCTGGATATACTCATTTTTTGTTCCTTTATTAACTGTTCACAGCCTTTTCTTCCAAGGGTAAAATAATTAAAACTGATTCATCTTCGACTTTGACCGGGTAGCTCTTGAGCGAAACTCCTGTTGGATTAACTCCTTCACCAGTATTAACATCAAACTGCCAAAGATGGGCAGAGCAAGTCAAAATGCAATCTTCAAATTCTCCATCAACAAGAGGAAAATCTGCGTGGGGGCAAACAGGGTCATAAGCCCGAACTTCACCACCCTCAGTATGAATGATCAGAACTTCTTGGCCATCAAGTTCAAACACATCCATCTCACCTTCCCACAAATCATCAAGATCACAGATTTTTTTAAACTGGTTCGATACAGTCAAAGCTCAGCTCCTGATTGAAATATCGATGGCTTCCATTTGGAGCAAATTTGCCTCCTTTACTGTGATATCACTCTTTAAGGGCTCATCAACGCCGTGAACTCTAGCCTCAAGTACAGTACCTTTTGGAAACTCAGGTATAAGATACCCAACAACTTGTTGGGCAGCCTTTTCAATGATCTCCGAAATAGTATTACTTTCGTCAACCACAATAATTTTATACCCGTAGTCACCTTGCACATTGCAGGCAATCGGATGCTCAGCCATAGGAACTCACTCCTCTAATCGGTCTTAGTTTAATTTGTTTGATCACTCTGTGGTTTCAAGTTCATTATCAAGTTCAGTCTTAATTTCAGCCTTAAGTTGGGCCTTCAAGGCAGCTATTTTATCTGAGTCGACCAACTCTTCTGACTGATATCCATCTATCCACTTATAATCATAACCATCTACGCCCATTTCCTCAGGGCTTTGTCCCATATATTCAAATAATCCATTGGGCCCAGGAGGTACAGTTCCATCAAAGACTCGATCAATGATGCTCTTGTGGCCCTTATAGCGATCAGGATCTTCATCAAATATCCACTGACAAACAGATGAGCAAAAGTGATATCGTCTGCCTTCCAAATCAACCTTATAATCAACTGGCTCCCAAAGGTTACCCACACCACCCGCCACTTCAAGCCCACACATGTTGCAAACCAGAGGAGGCGCTGGTGGCACTGTTTTATCATAATCGCCATTTCGAATATTTTCGATCACGACATCCCAACACTTACCATAGGTTTCATTCCAACCAGGATATTTTTCTTCTAACCATACTCGCTCTTCAGGTGAAACAGCAGCGATGGGGCGCCACCATTGCAAGGCACGATAAACGTAGACGCCAATCTGTTGTGAGTGGTGAAAGGTTCCAATTTCTTCATGCAGAATGTCCCAGTACCAAGGCAATTCTAATCCCAGCGCAACCAAAGTGCGGCCAAATTGTCCGATCACCCACTCTTCCATAAATTCTTTAAGTGAGAACTCCCGACATTCAAGGGGGGTATAATAATCCATGCCAATGCCACTAAGGACTGAGAACTGTTTCCACATCCGCCAAAACCCAATATCAACGAGTTTTTGAGCCTCTTCTTTGCGGCCATTCTCAACCATAATTCGAACCAAAGGCTCGCCTATTTGGGCATGCCTTGCCTCATCAGTCTGAACGCTTTGTAACATGGTAGCGAAGGTATGATCCCCAAATTTTGCAGCATCTGCTGAAAGAGCAACAAACTGAAGGTTAGTGAATGATTGCTCCAAACCCATGTTTAACATTATCGAAGAACTTGTAGCATCTCTAGTGTGAGCTATATCGTCGAGCGCATGCCGGAGGCTGATGGGAATCCAGTTTTCGGTTTTTGAAGATTTGTGACACCAGTCAAAGACTGCGTCATGCTTTAAAAATTCATAGGCAAAGAAGATTTGTATTTGACCATGCCGAATCTCATCCAAGGTGCCAAAAGTTGCCATATTGCGCATTCCAGGGCTTCGTCCAAAACGAGTTTGGCGCGCAAAAGAAGAAGCTGAATGAAATTCAGCCCAACAAACAACGCTAAAATGAAGAGCTAATAAGGCCTTCCAATGAGGTGAAGTGTTTTCGAAAAACTTTGATCGAGAAAGGGCTGCTTTTACTGAATAGGCGCCAACATCTTTGTCACGCTGCATCTTGACATAATCTCGATAGCTGAGCTTATAAGGCTCATCAAATTTTTCCCACTCTTCTAGGGGTATGCCAAAAGTTGATGACCACTGTTCCGGAAACATCTCTTCTTCAGTTACGTAGCTTGGGGTCCAATTAGTATCACGCGCTAGATCATACCAATCTTCCATTCTTAATAATGCCACGGTTCTTCTCCTCTCTAATTTAATCGTAATAACTTTAAAGCTAAGCCAACCACTATGAATTGTAATCTTCTAACTAATTCTTGCTAATTACGTCTTTAACTTGTAAAACGTATTTCGTTTTTATATCTGTTATTTATACTTTATTTTAAAAAAATGTCAACTTAATTTAGTATTATTCGTTGAATTAATGGTGGAATATTAATTATTTCGATTAATAAATGTAATATAAACGTAATTCGTTAAAAAAATGATTTATTTTGAATAAATAGTTAATTAAAAAAGAAAAATACTATTTTTTCGTTTGTTTTATTACTTATGTTGACACATTTCGGATTTTATATTAACTTGAAGATCATCTAATAATAAGACTTAAGTCTAATCCTTATATAAATATTCGAAGAAACAAAGGGTTAATACTTTAAATTCTAAGGAAAGATGCATGTTAACGCCCTCGAAAGAAACACCATTAGTATCGCAACCCACTTTTGGGGAAACTGACCATATCCGTGGACGAGGTGCTCCTCTATTTAGTCCACCGAAACAGAGTTTTTTAGTTATTAGGGGAGGCATTACCAATTCTCAAGCGATTAAGCTTGGGATTGCGGGAGTGATTATTTGGTTGGGGCTTTGGGAGCTAATTCATTACCTTACTCCTGAATCTCAACAAAAGTTTTTGCCTGGACCTGGGCAAGTCATTGCAAAGATTTTTGTCTTAATTGCAGAAAAAGAGTTTCTTGGAGACATTGGTAAAAGCTTATATCGCATCTATGTGAGTTTTGCAGTGGCTTGTCTTGTCGCAATTCCACTAGGCTTATTAATGGGCTCATTCGTTAAGGTTAAAGCTCTTATTAATCCAATTGCTGGAGGCTGGAGATATCTTCCTGCTGCCTCTTTTGTCCCCCTTCTTCTCATTTATTTTGGACCCACTGACACCTCCAAAATGGCACTCCTCTTTCTAGGGTGTGTTTTTTTTCTTATAGCACTGATTCTTGATGATGTCCTTTCAGTACCCAAAGAATTAGTCGAGTCTGCGCAAACAATGGGGGCCGATCGGGTTCATATCGTTTGTAAAGTCATCTTTCCAGCAGCTGCACCAAAAATTCTTGATTCCATGCGTAACATGATTGCTGTGTCGTGGACCTACCTTGTTATTGCAGAAATTGTTGCGGCAACTGATGGGATTGGAGCGGTGATGATGAGGGCCTCTCGATTTCTCCACGTTGACGTCATCATGGCAGGCATTCTTACAATTGGGATTTTGGGAGTTATCACTGATGTTATCTTCAGACGGATGGGCCACCACTTGTTTCCACATAATCGGATTGGTCAGTAGGGAGACGCATTCAGTATGAATAAAATGACGAGTATCAAGAAAACCAACGCCAGCCAGCCAACAGATGACTTCCCAATTTACGTGGAACGAGTTACTAAAGAGTACTTGGGTGGTCAGCGCACTGTACTAGATGACGTTTCTGTAAAGATCAATACCAATCAGGTCACTGCACTTATCGGCCCTTCAGGATGCGGAAAAACTACTCTCCTAAGGATAATTGCAGGCCTAGAATACCCAACTTACGGCAGTGTTTCCATGCATGGTAGTCCGATTATTGGCCCCGGGCCAGAACGGGGAATGGTATTTCAAGCTTATACGTCATTTCCTTGGCTTACAGTGATTCAAAATGTGGCTCATGGAATGAAAATACAGGGTGTTCCTTTAGACGAACGGATGGAGCGTGCGGGGCACTTTCTGCGAATGGTTCACCTTGACGAATTTGCAGGGTCCTATCCAGGAGAGTTATCAGGAGGTATGAAACAACGTGTCGCAATTGCTCGAGCACTGGCTCAAAACCCAGAAGTTTTATTGCTAGATGAGCCATTTGGAGCGCTTGATGCGCAAGTGACATGGGAAATGGAAGAGATGGTAATTGAAATTATTGAACGCGATGCAAAAACTGTTGTTCTGGTAACCCACGATATTCAAGAAGCAATTTATTTGGCTGACCGAATTATCTTTTTCACTCGACAACCTGGAAAAATAAAAGCTGATATTCAAATGGAATTTAAGAACGGCAAGCGATTTACAAGAAAGGATGAGCTATTAGGCATGCCTGGATTTGTTGAAATGGAAAAACAACTCTATGCCATGATGAGAGAAGAAATTAAAGGACATGTCAGTTAGATAGGGAAATCTTAAGAAAATTAGCAATAATAAATCATAATAAAAAGAGGTGAATCTGATGAGTAGAAGTCTATTTTACATTAGAAGTTTAGCAATTTTACTTTTTACTACAGTTATATTGGCAATCGTATCAAGTACTAGTGCACATGCTGTTGAAAAGGTTAAAGTTGGCCATTGGAGCTGGCCTGGTTATGGCTTCTTATACGTTGCACAGGAAAAAGGTCTAGCACCTGACCTAGATTTCGAGTTCACAATTATGGAAGATCCAGTGCAACTGTTCTCATTACAATCAACTGGTCAACTTGATGTAGTCCTTAGCACCATCGAATTTGGACCAATTGCTGCCGCCGAAGATATGAATCTTAAGGTTGCCGCATTAACAAATTTGGGGTACGGGTCGGATCACATTATTGTGCATCCAGATATTAAGTCACCTGAGGATTTAAAAGGTAAGCAAATCGCGGTTTTTGAAGGAGGATTGTCACAAATCTACATGGGAATTTGGCTTGAGCAAAATGGCATCAAATGGGATGAGGTTGAAATGGTCAACCTTATAGCTGGAGATGCTGCAGCCGCAATGATTAGTGGTCAAGTTGGCGCAGCTGAACTTTGGGATCCGTATGGTGGTCAAGTTTTAGCTGAGCTAGAAGGTTCACGTGAACTAAGTAACTCAAAAGAAGATTATTGGCTTAAACTAGGCCTTATCGCAGATGCTTTGTACCTTTCTGATGAGTTTATCGAAAACCGAAGAGATGTGGCCGTTAAGACGACTCAAGCAATGTTCGCTGGAGTTGAGTATTGGCGAAAAAATCCGACTGAGGCAAATAAAATAATTGCAGAATCTACCGGATTTACGATTGCTGATGTGCAAGGCATACTTGGAGGTGAAAATAACCCTGAGGATGGAACAATGTACATGTACAATCTCGAAGAGGCTGCTCAATTTTGTGGCGTAGCCCCTGGAAGTCCGCCATTTGGGCAAACTAATGGTCAAATGACTGATCATTGGAAACTAACCAATGACTGGTGGATAAAATTTGGTTTTATGAATAAAGTCGTCGATCCAAGTACCGGTCTAGATTGTAGCCTCTTAAAGGATGCTGGAGCGTAAGGCGAACGTGTGAGATTGTCGAAGACTCAATTTCTCTAGATTAGGAATTAATCTAAACGATAAGAATCATGAGTTTTCGACTAGTCCAAATCGACTTTGCAAGATCTTCAAAATATTTGTAACTAACCTCGGTGACTTTTTTTATAAGTTTTACCGGGGTTTTTTACCTCAATTATTTGAAAAGAAGCCAGCACAATTCTTCATTTTTGTCGATATGATTTACGTAGTTTAAGGCTTATCACAGAAAATCTAGTAATACATATGCTATAAAAATCAAACTTTGGATAAAAGATAATAATAGCTCAGTAAATATTATTCACAGATAATCTTTTACCCAACGATAGAAGTGATTTTTACAGGCTGACCAACCATGGCAAGCTTTAACCACAAATGTCTACTTAAACATTCGCCATTGAACAAATAAAGTAGTGGTATATTCATACAGATAAGGTGACTCTCAATTTGCTAGTGTTAACTATTATGTTCTAGCCTGTCGTTCAAAAAAGTGTTCCAGAACCACTTTTTCAGATATATTTTGCTGCTCAATTTCCGCACAGCAGTCCCCTCGATGCATAACATAAGTTCGGTGGGCCAAGTTTAAAATTTCTGGCAAGTCCGACGAAATAAGTAATACCCCAGCGCCAGCTTCACACAAATCTCGTATGAATTCATAGATCGATACACGCGCACCCACATCAACCCCAACAGTAGGTTCGTCGAAGATGAAAAGTTTAACGTCCCGCACTAGCGATTTGCCAACAAGTACTTTTTGTTGGTTACCTCCTGAGAAATGCTCCAGATCACGTTCAATATTAAATGGTTGAAGGGCGAGTTTTTTGGCGATATTTGTGACTACTGAACGCTCACTAAACCGGTTAAGAAACAAAGGACCAGAAAACTGAGGAAGATCAAGCGAAGAAACAGAGATATTCTCACGCACATTTTGAATCATAATTAGCCCCTCTGCACGTCTATCTGAGGGAAGGTAGTAAAGGCCCTTTTCTAGCATTTGAGTTGGGCTAAGATCGTCGATTTTTGCGACGTTATCAAAAATGACATTACCATCAAAGATGATCTTGCCGGCAGTAATCTTTTCAAGACCAAAGCAGGCACGACCAATTTGTGATTTTCCAGAACCCACTAGCCCAGCTAAGCCGACTACTTCACCAGCACAAACATTGATTGAGGCAGAGTTGACTTCATTTTTGTTGGTAGTAAGTCTCTCTATTTCTAAAAGTTTTTCACCAGGTAGGTGCTTAATTTTTGGAAAAATTTGCTCGATAACTCGCCCAGTCATTAACTCAACAAGTTTTTGGTCAGATGTATCCTTCACTTTAACCGTGTCAATATACCGACCATCACGCAAAACAGTAATCCGGTCCCCAACTCGTTTAATTTCGTTCATCCTATGGGTAATATATATGATTCCTAAACCCTCTGCTTTAAGCCGATCGATTAGTTTAAAAAGTCGATCAACCTCACTATTAGTAAGTGAAGCTGTTGGTTCATCAAATATCATTAAGTCTGGTTTTGTCCGAAATGCCTTAGCGATTTCAACCATCTGTTGTTCTGCTCGAGATAAATACATTACTCGGTCATTAGGATTGAGTGGGAAACCTAATTTGTCTAAAATCTCACCAGCCTGCTGGGTGAGATTTGATTTGTTCAAAAAGGGACCTCTATTTGTTTCAGCACCAAGCAGCAGATTCTCTTCTACTGTCAGCTGAGGTACTAAGGAAAATTCCTGAAATACAGCACTTACTCCTAACTCTCTCGCATGACGGACAGAGTCAATTATGACTGGGCTGCCTTTAAAGTTTATAGTGCCCGAGGTTGCTCGATAAACCCCAGCGATAACTTGAATCAGAGTTGATTTTCCTGCGCCATTTTCACCAAACAAGATGTGAACTTCGCCTCTATTGACATCGAAATCAACGTTATCAAGTGCTAGAGTTCCAGAGAACTGTTTGGAAATTTTCTTTAGCTGTAAGAGGGTATCGAACCCTGAATCCCCTTCGAACAAGGTTGACGTTTCTAGTAGCGGTAATGGTGTATCAATCATTTAAGTTTCGCCATACAGCCCATCTTAATATAAAAATTTTATAAACGAATTTCGTTAAATTAATGATTAATATAGACAAATAATTAGTTTTTATTAATATTTAAAAACGAATACTGTAACTTTATACCATATTTTAGGTAATATCAAAAAAAACCTTGTTGACTTAATCTGAATATTAAATTAATCTAATTTTCTATATATGTAAATTTACGCAAATTCCCGTAAATAAACGTGAATTTTTGGATTCTTAATCAGATGCTTGGAACTACTAAAAAGACTAAAGGATTAGCTTTAAATTAAGTAGCTTAATCGCTAGTTTTAAAATTGAGAGGTAATGTATGAAATTGCTAATAAAAAAAATTCTAACTGTTTGCCTAATTATGGGCTCCTTCTTTTTATTCAACCAATCAGTTCATGCCTATGACCCAGACAAGGGTTTGACAGTAGAGGCTTGGAACCGTCCGTGCACAACTGCCGATTATGAGGAGTGTTGGAACGATCCAGTAAATCTCGGTGACGCACGCAAAACGGTTCAATATATTCCCCTAAAAGCAACGGACGTTACCAAAAAGTGGAAGTTGTGTGTGTCTTTTCCTCATTTAAAGGATGCATGGTGGCTTGCTCAGAACCATGGAATTATTGATGAAGCAAGACGGCTTGGCGTAAAAGTCAATCTGGTTGAAGCTGGTGGTTATGCAAACCCAGACACACAGATTTCACAGGTTGAGAGTTGTGTGGCTGACGGAGCAGAAGCGGTTATTTTAGCTGCTATTAGCCGTGAGGGCGCTGTTGGTTTAGTCAACGAAATTCGAGCCAAAGGTATCCCAGTTATTGATTATATAAATGGCGTCGCGACTAAAACAGAGGCAAAGTCCTTAGCTAGTTATCTGTCCATGGGCTTTATCACTTGTGACTGGGTAGCACAGAAACATCCTAAAGGTAGTGGTAAAGTTAAGGCAGCATGGTTGCCTGGACCACCAGGAGCTGGTTGGGTGATGGCTGGGGAGAAAGGTTGCAAAAACGCACTTGCCAATTCTGATGTTGAATTAATCCACGGAGGTTTTGCAGACACGGGTAAAGAAGTTCAGTTTAAGTTGGTAGAAGATGTAATCCAGGCTCATTCTTCGGGTGGAGAAACAGATCTTGATTATATTATCGGCAATGCTCCAGCCATCGAAGGCGCTGTGAGGGTCAAACGTGACCGAGGATTCAAAAATCTTCAACTGGTTGCTTGGTACATCACACCTGGAATGGACATCGCGATTAAAAGAGGCCATGTAGAGGCTGCGCCCACTGATCAGCCGGTAGTCTCAGCACGGATCGCAGTTGACCAAGCTGTTCGAATTCTCGAAGGCAAAGCATTTGCGACTGGGGGAGCACCAGCTTTTCGCGATGAAAAAAGAATCTCGGAGCACATTGGTCCTAAACTTTTCATGGTTGAGAAGCAAGATTATGCTGCTTTTGACAAATCTACAACTCTATCACCCAAAGGTTGGAAACCAGTCTTTCAAGTGGATTAAGACAAGGGAAATGCGTTTTAGTTAGCTAAAACTTGCAGTTGTATGAGGGATAGATGTTATTCCTCATACAACCACTATCCAATTGAACTTCAATTGGATAGTGGTTTATTTTGTTAGCTTATGCTTAAGAAATGGACAGGAGCATCAATCGCTCAACGATATTGTATGTCCGATGTCCTTACTTAGAAGTCGGAGCAGCTTTCGAAATTCTATTTGTTAGACTTGAGTAGTATGAATGGTGGGTGTTTTCATGGTAGAAATCAGCAAACAACAGAGCAGTTTATTAGTTCAGCGTGTCCGAAAAATCGCTATTTTAGTATTTATACATGGTGGTATATTGCCATGGTTTTTACTCATTGCAATTATCATATTTTCTGCATCCTCTGATTCATTTTTGACAACGTATAACGTGATGCTGATTGGCCGACAGTCGACCTACCTAGTAATAGCTGCAATGGGGCAAATGGTTGCTTTGTTAATCGCAGGACTCGACCTTTCTGTAGGCGCAATATTTGCTTTTACCTCGGTAGTTACTGCAATGGTAATGGTTAACTACTTATCTTTTCATCCAAACGAGATCTGGATGTCAATCTTTATTGGCAGCCTAGCTGGACTTGGAACGGGTATTTTTATTGGTATGGTTAATGGAATTGGTATTTCAATTTTTGAGGTGCCACCGTTTATTATGACTCTAGCAACAGCATCTATAATGTCTGGTCTCGCACTTAAGATCACAGCTGGTGTTCCAATCTACGGAATGCCTGCAGAATTTTCTGATTTATTTGGTTATGGTTTGGTGGGTGGAGTCGCGATACCTACTTTGTTCGCCATCGGGGTTGTGGTTTTAATGTATGTAATCCTGTCCTGGACCAAAATGGGACGGTACATTTATGCTATTGGTGGTAACCCTAGGGCCGCAAGGCTGTCAGGAATCAGGACACGTCTGTATCTATTCCTAGCATACGTTTTGTGTGGAGGCATAACCGCAATTGCTGCGGTCCTCATGACTGCTCGCCTCGAGAGTGGCGAGGCAAACCTAGGTCAAGCATTTCCATTACAATCTATAGCCGCTTGCGTGATCGGTGGAGTTAGTCTTTTTGGAGGAATTGGACGAGTCCCAAGTGTAGCATTTGGAGCTGTTTTTATCATTTTGATTCAGAATGGTATGCATTCTATGCATATCGATTCTTATACGCAATTAATAGCTATTGGAATTTTGTTGGTTCTTGCAATTATCGCAGGCAATTATCGCCAACAACTCATTAAGGGGAGCGGATGAGTAAAAACAATTCTCCGTTACAAGTAGTAGTAATCGGCGCTGGACCGAGTGGTTTTTACACCGCTGATGCACTAATGGAGGTGGTTCCGAATTGTTGTGTTGACATTATCGAGGCACTACCTACACCATACGGACTGATTCGTTCTGGGGTTGCCCCTGATCATCAGAATACTAAGGCTGTTTCTCGCGTATTTGCCCGCACTGCTCAGGACTCACGCTTTGGATATTATGGAAATGTGGTTCTCGGTAAGGATGTTAGTCTAGATGAACTTCATGAACGTTACGATGCAATTATATTGGCAACTGGCGCACCGCTTGATCGCCCTCTTGGAATACCAGGATCAGATGCTGCTGGTGTTTATGGTTCGGCTGCCTTCGTCGGCTGGTACAATGGACATCCAAGCTTTAAGGACCTAAACCCTAACTTATCTGAGACTACTACTGCTGCTGTTATTATTGGAAATGGTAACGTCGCAATTGATGTGGCAAGAGTACTAATAAAAACACCCCACGAGATGATAAATAGTGACCTAGCAACCCATGCAGCAAAGATTATCCATAGTTCTTCTATTAAGGACGTTTATATAATTGGTCGACGTAGTCCTTTGGAGGCAAAATTCTCCAATAAAGAATTAGTTGAAATGGGTCAGCTAACGGCAGCGATACCAGTAGTTGATCCAGCCCAAATACCAGCTAAAATTTATGGTGTAATGTCGGATCTTGATCGTCATATTCGGGAAAAAAACCTGGCAACACTGCGTAATTTTTCTGGTTTTTTGTCAACCAATAAAAGGAAAAGTGTGCACTTCCTTTTTAACTCTAGGCCAGTAAAAGTGTTCAGCAATGGTTGCGTCACGGGCGTGCGCTTGGAACGAACTCGAGTTGAGAGTATTGATGCTTCTGGTACAGGGGAGATGTTTGAAATTCCCTGCGGTTTAGTTATATCTGCTATTGGTTATCAGATGCCACCACTCACTGGGGTACCTATGGATGCATCAAGTGGCGTGGTTGCTAATCTTAATGGTTATGTCAGTAAAGGTCTGTATGTGGTCGGTTGGGCTAAGCGTGGCCCTAAGGGTGTAATTGGCACTAACAAAGCTGATGCAGAAATCGTAGCGGATCAAATTTTGAAACACATCAGCGCAGGTTTTTTGGCTGGAAGGGTTGGTTTGGAGACCTTGTTAACTAGGAGGAAAGTAAATTGGGTTTCATTTTCTGACTGGCAAAAAATTGAAGCCAGCGAAGTATCGACTGCTCCTGCTGGGGCTCCTCGAAAAAAGATAACCAAAATTTCTGACATGCTAGCGATTGTGAAAAATAAGTTTTAAAAGCCTAGCTGCTAGGACATATAATGATCCCACAGCCAGATGATTTACGTGAAATAATAAAATGAGTAAGGAGAAGGAGTCCATGGGTTACGTTGTTACCGAAAAGTGCATTAAGTGCAAATACCAAGATTGTGTTGCGGTCTGCCCAGTAAATTGTTTTTACCAAGGGGAGGTAATGCTAGTAATCAATCAAGACGAATGTATTGACTGTGGTGCTTGTGAGCCGGTGTGCACAGCGCAGGCGATTGTTTTCGGAGATACGAGTGAGGGCCAGGTTTGGCTGGATCTCAATCTTAAGTATAGTAATACTTGGCCAAATATCACCCGCAAAGGGAAGACTCCAACTGATGCAAATTCTTACAAGAAATTAGACGGGAAGTTTCAAAAATATTTCTCTGAAAGCCCTGGGACACTTGTTTGTTAATGCATAGATTATCATTATCAGCAAATTTATTGGCAAAACTTATCTCTGATAAAAAAGCCAATAACTTACTGCTGATGAGTTTGTATGATTCTAACTATACTCCTGATGACTTGAAAATAAAAAATATGGGGATTTTTGAGTAAAGTATTACCAAATAAATCATTAAAAAATAAGTGAGGAACTAGATGTCAGAAACTGATTGTAGCCAAAATATTCAAGGGTACTGTGCGTTATGCACATCGTCCTGTGGATGCATTTCAGTAGTCAAGAACGGACGGTTGCTCAAGGTAGAGCCTGATCCATCTCACCCTACTGGGCAGGCGATGTGTGGAAAGGGCCGTGCAGCGGCAGAGCTTGTTCACCACAATGAGCGCCTGCTATATCCTTTGCGTCGGATAAGTCCAAAAAATGCAGAGCCCAAGTGGGAGCGGATTAGCTGGGATGAGGCACTCGATAAAACGGTCGAAGCATTAAGACGACTGGCTGACGACAGCGGTCCAGAAAGTGTCGCTTTCGGTATCACCACACCATCTGGCACTGGCTTACAGGATTCCTACCCCTGGATTGAAAGACTTCGTTACGCCTTTGGTAGCCCAAACGCAGTATTCGGTACTGAGATTTGTAATTTCCATCGGGACAATATTTACGCTTACACATTTGGTGTTGATACGCCAATGCCAGACTTTGCTCAGACTGACTGTCTTATTCTGTGGGGACACAACCCTAGTTCAACCTGGCTAAGTTTTGCTTCTCGGGTTGCCGAAGCAAAAGCACGCGGCGCAAAACTAATTGTCATTGACCCACGACGTGCAGGTCTTGCAGTTAAAGCTGATGAATGGCTGCGTGTTCGACCAGGCAGTGATGGAGCGCTTGCACTTGGTTTGGCTAATCTCTTGATTGAGGAGCAGCACTTCGATGCAGCATTCGTCCGTGAATGGACCAATGGCCCATTTTTGGTGGGTGAAGATGGCATGATGCTTCGTGGATGTGACATCGTAGCAAATGCAGATCCTACACTTCGGGTGGCTTGGGATATCGAGGTTGAAAAACCAGTTTTTTACGATCCAGAGTCTGGCACCTACGAAGGCGCATGGTCGGCATTGGCTCTGACTGGTTGTTACGAAATCATGGGAGCGAACGACACAATTATTGTATGCAAGCCCGCATTCGAACTTTATGCAGAAAGCTGCCGCGCATTCACTCCCGAACACGTTGAGGCAATTACCTGGATTCCAGCAGATCAACTTCGCGCAACTGCTCATCTGATTTTTGAATCTAATGCCGTCTCTAGCTTCAGCTGGTCTGGCGTTGGCCAACACAGTAATGCAAGTCAAACCTCTCGCGCAATTGCCTTGCTCTATGCACTCACCGGCAGCTTTGATTCACCCGGAGGGAACGTCTTGTTCAATACTATCCCAGTTGAAGACATTTCAGGTGCAGAGCTGCTTGCACCAGAACAACTGGCCAAGGCGTTAGGAGCCACTGATAGGCCGATGGGACCAGCAGAAAGTGGTTGGATTACAACTGACGATCTATACAGAGCGATCCTCGACAGCACACCCTATCAAATTAAAGGTATGATCAACTTTGGCTCAAACATTTTAGTTAGCCACGCAAATACTGCGCGTGGCATTTCGGCTTTGAACGCACTGGAATTTGCAGTGCATATAGACATGTTCATGACCCCTTCAGCCGCGCTCGCTGACATTGTTTTACCGGTTAATACACCATGGGAACGCGAGGGTCTTAAAACTAATTTTAAAGTTGGTGCCGATGCTGCTTCTTATATCCAGCTCCGTCCACAAGTTATCGAATCTTTAGGGGAATCTAAGAGTGATATCTGGATCGCCTTCGAGCTCGCCAAGCGCCTTGGCCTTGCTGAACATTTCTGGGATGGCGACATCGATGTGTCTTATCGAGCTTTGTTGGCGCCTTCAGGTATCAGCCTGGAAGAACTTCGTCGCATGCCAGGGGGGATTAAAGTACCAAGCAAGACGCGCTATAGGAAATATGCAAATAATGTAAGTAGCCCACTAGGTTTTGCAACACCTTCGCGCAAAGTTGAAATTTTTTCAGAGAGACTTCAAGCTGCGGGCCAAGCCGCACTGCCCTACTATGTTGAACCCGCTATTGGTCCAAACAGCCGCCCTGATCTCTACTTCGATTTCCCCTTAGTACTAACCTCCTCAAAATCAATACATTACTGTCACAGCCAACACCGCGGGCTGCCCAGTCTGCGTAAGCGTGAACCTGACCCCTTGGTCGAAATGCATCCTGATGCAGCAACAGCACGTCAGATTTTAGATGGTGACTGGATTGACTTGGTAACACCTGATGGCACGATCAGAGCGCGGGCCAGGCTTCGTGACACTCTCGACCCAAGGGTTGTAAGCGCAACTTATGGGTGGTGGCAACCTTGCACTGAATTAGGTTTATCTGGCTACGATATAATCGGACCAGCAAGCGCAAACATTAACTATGCTATTGGCAACCAACAAGCTGATCCAATCTCTGGCTCGGTAGCGCACCGCTCCTATTTATGCGAAATCAGTCTAGCTTCTGAGATATAGATTAGCATCTAGAATCAGCAATTATTATTTTTTGAAAACTGGTGACAAAGAGACAACTGTATCAGTCTAGCAGGCATGACATAGGAGACAGCTCAATTTCTCTCCTAAACGGTGTTTTTTACTAATTTTTTTAGCACGTTGCAGCTCACTTTTAATACAACTGTAATGAGAAAAATGTCATCAATGTGAACAATTGAAAATGGACTTAGAGAAATTAAACGGAAAAAATGCTTAATTTAAAAAATATTTTATATATTAGCCTTTGCAGATGTTGCTATTACTCAATATAAAAAGGCCCAGAGTCTTAGAATGTCCACCCTTATCCTTCTCAAAAATATGATAGATATATATAAAATTATTATGTTTTATAATCATCAATAATTTTAGCGTAGTACTAAAAATCTTTAAAAAAAATGTTGCGCTATATAAAACTTTAGCATTCTTAAATCCTCTAGGTCGAATCAACATGCTAAAAGAAGTGGAGAAAAAAATGGTTTGGATAATACTTTTGGTCGCTGGTGTTTTTGAAGTTGGGTTTGCCGTTGGGTTAAAGTACACTGATGGGTTTACTAAACTTTGGCCCTCTGTTTTTACAACAATCTCTATGATTATAAGTGTTGTACTCCTCTCTATTGCGCTTCGCAATATGCCCATAGGCACGGGTTATTCGGTCTGGACGGGCATTGGTACAATTGGCTCCGTAGTTTTTGGTATTGCATTTTTCGGTGAGCCAGCAAACATGCTCCGTCTTATCTTCGTAGTGATGATCATAGGGGGAATTGTCGGTTTAAAATTTGCGGCCGGAGACTAACCGATGTCCTTAACGTGCCATTACTTGGTAACTATTTTTCCATAATGTTAATCATAAATTAATGGCCATCAGTCAAAATAATCTGAACTTAACTACAGACATACAAATTTGATTGGTTAGGAATATTGAAAACACACTGAACTAGCATTCTATAAGCTCTCAGAAAAGGTTCACAAATGTAGCCAAGTACAAACAAAAACAGCCCCTCGGCATGATCCGTTAGGG
>TARA_B110000211_G_scaffold17400_1_pt1 | contig 22721 bp, 8 predicted proteins | sample TARA_B110000211 | Tara Oceans TARA_B110000211 (sample SAMEA4397516) | marine metagenome | biome: Polar Biome; feature: [DCM] deep chlorophyll maximum layer (ENVO:01000326); material: water (ENVO:00002006), including particulate matter (ENVO:01000060) such as... | depth 30 m
TATTATTATTAGTTTTTTCATAATGTTCTTCCTTTTCTTTTTGATTTCTTTTTCTTTTTCTTACCACCAACACCAAGGTTCCATTTAGACCAACCTAAAAACATAGCTATTCTTTGCCACGTTTCGTATTCAGACTTTGTAGCCTCGTTAATATTGTTTAGTTTAGTGTAAAGTCTACTTGTTGGAACATTTAAAGTACCTTCAATAATACTACTACCCATTTCAGCCATTAAGTTTAGATCACCATCTCTTATGTCTTTTCTATTGTATTTGTAAGTAGTTAAGCCGTTATATATTTTTCTAGACTTTATACCTATAGGAGGTGATAGGTTGAAAAACTCAATTAAAACATAAGCATAGTCTGCTCTTCTGCCTTTCTCATCTTGCCTTACAAACTCACGAAACATATTTTTAACAGTAGCAACAACAGCCCCGTAAACACCAATACCTCTAAGGGTAGAGTCTAACATAGAGTTTAGCATTCTAGCGCCTTTTTTATCTATTAATTCTTCGTCCTCTTCGTCACTTAAAAATGGTAACGCAAACAGTGCGTTTTGAAGAGCTGTAAATATAAGGTTTTGAGCAAAACCATAATATATTATTCTGGATATGTGGGACTTAGCGTCTCCCCTACCGTTTACTAAATCTTGAAAAGCTTTTTTCTGCAACCTAGTGTACTGCATAGGTGTATTTGCAAAAGCAAGAATCAACCTTCCAAGCGGACTTGCTTGTTGTTGTGAAATCATATCTGGTCTAGCTGATTGTTGAGTTTTTTCTGCAATTTCTCCAAAATCAATAAAAGCTTTTTTCTCAGCTTCTTGTTTGCTCATACCCTCTTTAATATATTTACCAACTCTGTTTCTGTAAAAAGTAGACCCACCCATAGCTATAGCAAAACTATCAGCAATTTGAGTAGGAGCAAAACCAATCTGCAGCAAGTAGTTAGCAGCTGCTAAAGCTTTGTTTTTTGATTTACCAACGATAGCAACAAGCTCTGAAGCGTTTAAATCTTGAGTTAAACCAGACCTTCTTTGTTTAAGCATGTCTGAATTAAATAGCATTGCAAAATCAGACCAGAATTGAGGTTGGTTAGCAAAAGCTTTAGAAGCAGCTAGAATATTGTTATCTTCCCAGTTTATAAAGTTAGCTGTTGACAAAGTTTGTAGTATTGCAGACCTTGCATTAAAAAACATAGTTGTAGCAACCGATCCATTTATGTAGTTCATAAACTGATTTACAAGTTTATTTTTACCAAAATTTCTGTTAGAACCGTTTTCCATTCTCCACATAACATCACTCAAAGCATCTACCATGTTAGAACCATATGCAGCTTCTATTTTGTTCATATTCTCTCCAACAAGTTTACCGTTTTGCCACTTTCCAAATATTGCTTCTCTATTTGCAACAAAATCAGTTAGGTAATCCTCTCTTCTTATATCATTACTAAGCTTGTCTAAGTCATACCTAATATTCATATTATCCCAACCTTCTTCTGGTTTAACATAACCATCTTTAACTCTTGATATTAAACTTACCTGCTTGGCAAAATTCATTAAATCAGCATCGTTTAAAATAATATCATTAAGTTCTCTCAAATCAGTATTAGTCAACCCAGGAACTACAAAACCTGCTTTTGTCCAAAGATAAACTCTAACAGCATCTTCGTAAGTAAAATCTCCACTAGGAACTTTTTGTTGTAATTTTTTTCTTATAACCTTGTTTTCTTTTAACAATGCAATATAGTCGCTTCTAACAAGTTGTTTTGCTTTATTTATTAAATTCATTGCTTTTGCAAAAGGATTTAATAAAGCTTCTCTCAACACCTTCATGTCTATTTCCCCTTGTTTTCCTTTACCTATAAAGTTGTATAACAAACCTTCAAAATCTTCTGCTGATGGCGGGATAAAAAACCTAAACTTACCTCTTGTTTTGCCTCTTTTTTGTCCTTTTATTTTAGAAAAACGTTTTTCAGCTTTTATACCTTTTTTTCTTTCTATCATACGGTTTAACTTGCCGCTAAAGTCAACACTTTCAGAAGATTTAGCAAGTTGCACTTTTGATTTTACATCAAATTGATTAAGCACGTCTTCAACCACTTGAACGTTTTGCAAGGCATCATCTGCAAAATAAATGTCATTATACCCTTCGGCAACTTTATCTACTATCCACAAGGCTTTTGATTCAGGTGTAGAATTAGCTAGTCCTGTTATATTTTCAAAAGGTATTTTTAAACCAACACCTTTTAAAAATTCATATATAGCTACAGCAGAGTTTTCAGGTCTAGCTGTTAAAATAAACTGGTCTTTAACTCCAAACTTTTTAGCTCTTGCTAGTGCTTTTTCAAAAAACGGGCCAGTTTTACCATCTACAACCTTACTAAATTCAGAAAAATCATAAACATAACCTTGTTCTAATAAATCTGCACCATGCTTAGCAAACTCTTCAGCTGTTAACTTTCCTTTTGTACCATCAGGAGCTACCCATAAAACGTTAGAGTTGCTACGCGCTAAGGTATCATCAAAATCCCATATACTTATTCCCTTCTTAACACCAGCGTCTTTCATTTGCTTAGACTTAGCTACTGCTTTGTTAAACCTTATAGATTTAGAACTTTGTGATGGTGATACTTTAAGCTTAGTAACTCTTGTGAAGTTTTTGCCAAAAACAGTGTTGTTACCATCTAAGCTGGTTATTATTCTAATTCTAGGGTCTCCTTTAAGTTTTGAATCATAAATTCTACCCATTATACCTAACATATCAGTTAATGGTTTGCCTTGTTGGTAACCCATTTGAACTTGAAACTGCATTCCCATGCTTTTTATAGCTGTGTCCATAGTTTTAGGTATTATGTTTACAACAAAATCACTAAATACAACGTCCATGTTTTCGCTCCAAGTTTCTTTAGGCCCTTTTAAAATATCTAACATTTTAAGCATTGCAACGTGATGAGGTTTTGCATGATCGTACTCTAGTAATGACCCAGCAAGCTTTAAGTTACCGTTTAACAAAGAAATTGCATTATCTGCTATACCATAGACGTAAGCTGATTTTCTCGAAGGAGACTCCATGTTACTACCAAAACTATATATAAGTTGTGCTAAATCTTTTTTATCGTAAGAATCTTCAATATCATTAACTCTATCCATAGAAGTGCTGAGCATCCATTTAGTAACCTCCCTAGCTTGTAAAGCTTGATTTTTTCTACCTTCAAAGTCAAATACTTTTGAAAGTATTTCTTTTATAACGGAAGAAGATTTTTCACTATAAGATTTTTTAATGCCTAATCTTTTTTTAGTTTTGTTGTTTTGTTTAGTATCACCAAGCTTAAACATAGTTCCAGCGTTATTAACTAGGGAATTAAAATCGTTCACACCTGTGGTTACTTGAGATCTTTGAACTTGAGATTTTTCACTGTTAAGGTTTTTTATACTTCTAAAACCACCATCTTTAAAAGTATAGCTGTCGTTACCAGCTTGAGTAGCTCTACCGTACATAGGCATCATTAAGAACAACCATTCATAAGCCATTTTCTCTGTAAACTCTACCTTTTCGCCATTTATGGTAATTTCTTTACCAATCATTTTTTCTAAAGCAACTACCTGGTGTTGTAAATGCTTCCTACCTCTTTTCATCATAGTAGATGTGAAAAAATCGTTTTTAGTGAACTTACCTTTTTTCTTACTTAAGCCTAAAGACTCGTATATTTGTTTATCATTGTACTCTTCTATTAAGTTTTCTTCTAAAAACTCAGACATAGGAGGGGCAACAAAACCAGACTCTATATAGTTTTTGTTCATCAAAGCAAACTGATTTAATAAACCTGTAGCTCCTAGTAAGTCTTTTGCAAGTTCAACTCTTATTGATTTGCCTTCACTATTTTTTCCTAAAGTTTCACCGTAAACCTCTTTAAAAATCTTTCTAATTTCTTCGTCAAAATCTTTAGTACCATGAAGATGTAAACCTCTCTTGTATATTAAATCAGAAACATTGTTTAATCCATCTTTTACTAAGTTTTTGGTATAGTTATCTGCTTTTCTAAATGTTTTACTTTCTGAAAACTTTGAAAGACCATCTTCTAAAGATGCTTGAAACCTAATATCTATATCCCCACTTTCAAGATTAACTTCTCTCATCATTTGGTTTGTCATTAACTTTCCAACAACATTAAGTAAAGATATTATAGACTGTTGGTCTGACCTGCCTTCTCTAAAAGATTTACCTTCAACAATACCAACCATATCAAGCATTAAAGCGGTGTCTATAACAGGGTTTTTGTACCAAGGGAAATCATTTTTAACTCTAGCACCTTTATTGTAAAGAACCTTCCATTTTGTTTGGGCTATACCAGTAGTTTTAAAATCATTAGTGTGACCCTCAGGCATTATAGCTGCAAAAAACTCAATACCTAATTTTTGAATAGCAAGTTGAGCACTAAGCATTTCATTTGACCCTTTATCTTTTGCTCTTCTAAGGTTTTTATCTGCTTTTTCATAAGGGTACAGCTTATAAGCATCAATACCAAAATGTTTTGCTATAAACGTATACAAAACGTTTGGTACTGTAGCGTAGGTCATTGTATCTAAATCTACAATTAAACCGTTTTTATCTGCAAATCCTAGTTCTTGAAGCCTAGCTATTCTTTTTTGTTCTGCTTTCTCATCAAGACTTCCGTCAGCATTTTTAGCTGGACCTTTTTTAAGAAGAACCATTCCTTCTTTAATAGCATCTTTAGCTTCTTTGTAAACATTGAGCCTTTTAGAAACATTTACTTTTTTTACAACTTCTTCTTCTTTTTTATTGTTAGTTTCGTTAACGTCACCAACAAGCTCTTTACCCTCTTCACTGTCTATACTAACCCTTCCTTCTACAGCGCCTTTTTTAGCTTCTTTTAATATTTGACCATACCTAAGGGGTAGTAATGAATTCATGTATGCACCAAACTCTATACTGCTAGCATCGTACGTTCTAGCTAGGTTGGTAAGCTGTTCGTAATATCCAGATATAAATTCATCAGCAGTAACTCTTTTATCAGCTTCTAAACCCATAACGTTTGGATTTGCAGCTGCAAAAACACCTAGTTTTATAGCTGCACCCATATTATTACTTACTAACTCCATCTGTAACTCTGGTGAAGCAACTATTTTACCGTCTTTTTCTATACCCTCATCTAGTATAACTTGTCTCAACCTAGAGTTTTCAGCAACAATTTTTTCAGTTTCTTTACTTAAACCTATATCTTCCGTAACTTTTTTATTGTAAAAATTAGCAGACTCACTAGTTGATGAAACCTCACCGTCAATACCCCCAGCTTTTTGACTTTGCTTGTAAGTTTCTAATTGATCTTCATTTAAAGAAAAATTATCATCAAGACCTTTGTCAAAAACTTTTTTCATGCCTTTACTAAATCTACCTCTTTTAGCTTCTTTTGAATAGTCTTTGACAAAATCTATTAAACTACTTGCGTCAGATATAACAATATCTTTTCCAAAAAAATCTCTACCTATTTGCCTAAAAATACCTTTAAAGTTTTGAACCATAGAGTTTGATATACCCAAGTCTTCACTTTCTAGCAACATTTCAGACATGACAGTAAACATCTCGTCTGCTTTTTTATTTGTTATTTTACCACTTTCATATTGGTTGAATTTTTGTACAGCTAAAGCGGCGCCTCTGTGACCTTGTACCATTCTCATCATTAACTCCTCCCTTAACACAAAAGCCATTTTTTTCATTAGCTCTGGGTTTTTTATCATTGTTTCTCTAAGTATAGCGTGAAACAACTCATGTGCACCAACCGCCATATTTAAACTTTCCATAGCGGCATCGTTATTAACTATAACAACGTGTTTTTTAGTATTGTCGTCGTAATAAATAGCACCTGGACTGTTTGGTCCTTTATCTATTATTTCAAGTTTAGAATTTAAAAGATCTTGTTTTTTCTTTTTGTAGTTTTTATCTTTTCTGTTTAAACTTTTTATTTCTTCATCTATAAGATCGTTGTCTTCAATCCTTTGCTTATTGATAAGCTCTACAGAATCATCGTAGCCTTCTTGATCAAGCTCTAAAAACGTACCACCAAGAGCTTTTGTTAAACTTTTAGCTTTTGCATTAATTTTTTGAAGTAAAGTTGCTTGATAATCTCCAATGTTAGTTGACTCTATCTGCTCACTTAAACCTTTTATCTTAGTGTTTATTTCGTCTAATTTAGCTTTGTTAAGAGATTTATTACCTTTAGATAATGCTTTTTTCTGACTTTCAGCACTTTGAAGTTGTATCATTAAATCAACCTGCTTGTCAGTTACATAATCAGGAGATGCCATTAGGGCATTTGTTATTTGAGCAGCTTTTGTTTGAGTTGTTTTTAGTTCTTTTAGTCTATTCTCATTTTGAGTTATAACATTTTCGTAGTACTTAGATCCACTATTGTTTTTTCTAGCAGCTAACAAAACGCCTTCAACTGCTTCTATTTCCATGTTTACAGTTTCGAGTATTGAATCAGCATGTTTTCTATAACCGTTGTTTACATAAGCCTCAACTTGTCTTTTTGTTTTAACAGCTTGTACACTACCAAAAACCCCAGCCACCATAGTTGTCCCTATTATCAATTGTTCTTGAGTAGCAAAATCTAAAATTTCAGGAGAATGGTTTGCTAAATAATTCATTTTAACCAAATCGTTAGCGGCAACATCTATTTCTTCTTCTAATATTTCTTTCCCAAAACTTTTTAAAGCTTGACCAAAAGCCATTTGCTTAGCCTTGTTTCTAGCAACAGACCCCACGCTAGCAGAACCACCTAAACCAGTAACCAACTTCTTCATTATGTTTATTCCAGCGGCAGATTCTATCCATTTATAATCTGGCATTATAGCTTGTGATAAACCGGTAGCTAAAGACATGAAAGAGGCCATTGCAAAGGCATCACCAGTACTTAAACCTTCTGATTTAGCAAAGGCTAAATTTTGATTCATCTGTGTTTTGTACGTAATGTTTATCATCTTCATATTACGTATAGCCTGGTTTGTCATTTTAAACTTAGGGCTTAAACTGTTAACTATAGTTCTAGAGTTCTTTTTAATATTTGGTTTTAAAGCTGCTATACCTAAGTACTTCCAAGTCATTTTGTTTAACGTGTTAGATTTACTTACAGCGTTAGCTGTTCTACCAGAACCCATTTTACCAAATTGCTTTAATTTTTTACCATTTTTACCAACATTTGCTAAGCCCTTTTTTAAAACAGATTTTCTAGATCCATATATTAAAGTTATTGGATAAGCAAACATTTCAGCTCCTGACTTAGCATATTTGTATATTTTATCACCACCTTTACTAGTTGTTGTGGTCATACCTGTTAATTCGCCTTTTCTTTTTATACCTGTGTAAAGCTCTGTGTCTTTTGTTTTGGATACTGGTATTAAATTAGACACCTTACCTCCACGCATCATGTTTGTAAGTACAAGATCAAAATTACTAGAAGAGCTATCATTATCTAGGTTTAATATATCGCTGACTCCAGCTGCACCTAAAATACCTAATTGATAGCTAAACGTTTTCATATCAGCAGCCATTCCTACTAAAGGTGCTGCAAAAGAAGCAATAACATCAGCTGTTTTAGCATACCAAGTATCTCTACCCATCACCTCTCTTAGACTCTCCTGCCATTCAGAGCTACTTGCGTTCCAATCGTCAAAAGAAGCATCAAAAACAGGCATGCCATCAACAATTTGATAAGCTAAATCCGCTTGAAGTTTTTCTGATTTTGCTTTAAAATTACTTACTTTTCCATTATATTCATTTAGTTCAAGGTCATAAGCTTCTCTTGTTTTATTAAAAACATTTATTTCTGAATCAAAACTTGCAACCCTGTTTTGAAATTCTATATATTCCTCTACATCAGCAGGAAACCACTGGTCTCTACTGGTAGAGCCAATAACGTGAAACTTGCGTTCTCCTTTGTTGAATATAGCCTCTCTTTCTTTTTCCAACTCATCTTGCTTGTTAGTTAAGTCGCTTTGAAGAGATTTTATAGTTGAAGTCTTTTCTGACATTATGTCACTAGACTCTGTCAACTTGTCATATGCAACGGCTAGCTCTTTTTGCTCTCCATTGTAAACGTGTATACGTGCATTGTCAATTATACGTTCTTTGTTGTTTTTGTCCAAAGCTGTAAGAGAAGATGTTAACCAGGTTTGCTTAGCTTCTGAATTTAACAAATCAATTTCTTCTTGCGTCAATTGGCTAAGAACTGCTATTTTCATTTTATCAGCCATTTCTGGATCATCACTTGCCTGATAGTCCTCATCATATATGGTTTCAACAGCTGTGTTTAGTTTGTTTAGCTGATTTATTTTATTTTGATTTTCAGGACTATATTCTCCATATGCTTTGTCCCAGTCACTACCAAAAAGCCTGTAAGATGAAGGATTATTTTTAGCGTGCCATTGCTCATACTCTTTTTTCGACTTAAACATGTCGTCAACTTCCGTTATTCCAGCTTTGATTGAAAGTTTTCTTAAAGTAGCTCTATTTCTTTTATTTTCAATGTCTTTTACATCTTTTGAAAGATTTTCATAGTCAAAAGTGTTAACCCTTTTATTTGTTTCGTTATTAATATTGTCAATATTAGCCTGCTGCTTTAAACCAGACATAGGTGATGAGTTATCTACAGTTACTCCTTTCTGTATAAGATCAATATCTTTAGTTACATCTTGTACTAGCTTAGTAGTTTTGTTTTTATTTTGATTCTTATTAAGATAACCACCTATGTTTTGTAAATCTAATAACGAAGGATCTTCATTATTTACTTTAGCTTTTGGTTTTTTAACGTCAGTATTTCCAGGGTTTTCTAATTGTACAATACTATCTAATATATATTGAGGAACTAAACTATCTTTATAAGTCTCGTTATAAAGATTTCTTTTTTTCATTTGTATGTCAGCCCCATTGTCAAGTCCTCCTATTTTATCAAAAGAAGATTTTGGATCAAAAATAGCATTGTTTAAGTTGTTATTATAACTATCCTTCCAGTTAGATGGTTTTTCACCAAGCAAAATGTCTTTAGGATGGTTTTCGTAAGCCTTAAAATCTCTATGACCTTCTGGGTAAAACGCTTGCCACCTAGAACCACCGAGCTTGTATTGTTGTCCAGCGTTTGGGTGTGGCTCTTGTTCTCCTGTTTCTTTATTTTTTTTAGTAGCAGGGTAGTTGTATGTTTTTAAATCAGACTCACCAAACACGTTTTCAAAATTACCACTAACAACATTGTCAATATCACCGTCCATATGTAGTGTGGCAATAACAGCTTTCATTTGATCTTGTAAATTATCAGACCAAGCATCTATGTCATATTTCTCAAGAATTTCATTTCTTGTTGAACCGGTATATTGGCCAAATCCAAACGCACTTGAGTCACCACCTCCTTGGTTAAACCCACCGTAATTAACAACTCCTTCAGAATTTTTGTCGGACTCATGATTCATCAGGTTGTGAAAAAACCACTGTACGTTTTCGTTTTCTAAATAATTTTCGTAATCAATTTTAGGTTTAGCCATTAAATATAATTTTTTTAGTAAGCAGTGTTAGATCCAAAGTAAATTTTAATTGCTCTTTTAAATTTATCTATATTAGAGTCTTCTCCAAATGAATCTTTAACTTCGTAGTCATCAGTTGTTTTATTGTAGACTAAAACCTCAAACACACCATCATCTTCATTGTAATCCATTTTTATATTTCCATTGTCTGCTATCATTGATTTATAATCAAAAAGCATCTTGTTATCACCACTACCAATTAACTGTCCTACAACAGGTTGGTTGTCGCTACCACCAGCAGATGAAATAGCATCAACATTTGGTGAAAAACCACCATCTATCATTTTGTCTATACTAGCGCTAAGTCTACCTGCTTGAGTGTTGTCTCTAAAATTATTGACTCCATTTTCATACTGCTTGTTCATTTTTTTCTGATAGTAGTCAATAACTCTATCTTTTAAAAGACCTGGTTTGAAATTTTCACCTTGTGTAGCCCAACTCATGTCATCATCTTGGTGTGTTTCTTTCCAGTGTTCAATAAAAGTTTTACCTCCAGATATGTTTAGATGGTTGTCCCACGCCATAGTTATCAATGTAGGCATGTCTGTTGTCATTTTATTTAAGTCAAAACCAGGAACCATAACATTGTTATTGTCATCTCTTGTAACAGCCTCTCCTTTCGTACCTAAATCAACAAGTTTTTGAACATTTCCCTGCAAACTTTCACTAACTTTAGCATCTTTTAAAATAACCCCTTCGTCTAGCATGCTTTGAGTTATAATCCTAGATCCTTTTTTTCCTTTTGGTAAAAGCTTATCGTAGTCGGCTTGTTGTTCAGGCGTTAACTCTCTACCTCTATCAACAAAACTTTGTAAGTTTCTACCTTTTCTTTTTTCTTCTTCTGTGCCTAGATGATCAAAACTAATTTCTTTTGTAGAAACAGTCCACTCTAATTCCCTTGTTTTTGAGTTGTAATTAACTTCGTCATACAGTTCACCGTAAACTATTGAGTTATTGTCTAGAGTTGTAATATTTGTTCCAGCAGAATAATGTGGTTCATTGTCTGGGTTTGTTCTAGGTCCACTTAAGTTTTTAGCAAAATTAGTTTTATCTTTATTCCACTCTTCAACAGCTCTTTCTAAATCCCCCATTTCACCATTTATAACGTCCATGTTTTTACCGCCTGATTGAAAAAGAGATTTCTTGAAAGTTCTAGTTATATCTATTAATTTACCTCTAACTTTCCTATCTGACACAGTTCTAACCATTTCACCAGTTACTTTGTCAACTTCCTGAAAAGGTTTTTCTAAGTTTTTCATTAAATTTTTACTAGCAGCAGCATCTTTAGCCATTATACCTTGGACAGCTTGCATCATTGGGTTAGCAATAAACTGCGTGTTGTTGTCCATAGTTTCGTTTAACCCAGACTCGCCTTGTATAAGCATAGATTCCATACTACCACCTCTTGGTTGTTTAGATCTTTGCTGTTGCATCATCATTGGGTTTTGCATTTGTTTTTTTGCCATATTATTTATTACGTTGATTTAAACATTTTACCACCTGCGTCTACACCACTTATCATAGCGCTACCCATTTGACCTATACCAGCAAATATTTGATCTCTTGCTTTTTGCCTAGCGGCATTAGCTTCTCTATACCTAGTCTGTGACATTCCAAGAAGAGTTTTAGTTCTCATTCCCTCTTGCTGCTCCACATATTGATTACCTTGAGCTTCCATTGTGTTTAATCTTGACTGCTCACCTAGCATTGCTTGTTGATTTGCTTGCTCTTGTTGACCTATAGACACAGCACTTTGTTGAGCTTGTTGAGTATTTGAATTGGCTAAAACTTGAGCTAGTCCAGCCACTCCAGATCCTCCAGCTGCACTAGACAAGGTGTCCATCATATTTGCAGAACCCTGCATTTGTTGCTCTCTTGCATAATCAGCACCTTGAGTATTGACTTGTAAATTTTCATACACATTTGTTTGGTTAGCGTAAGGATTACTAAACTCCATGTTTTCATAGTCACTTTTTCTAGTGTTGTATTCTTCTCTAGCTATTCTTTGGTCTTCTCTTCGTTGTTTCCCGCCGATTAAACCACCTAAAGCTGCTATTGCTCCGGGTATCATCATCGCTGCTATTGGTAATGGCATATTATTTTGTTTTGTTATTAGTTATAATTACACTTTTTAAGTGTTTTTTAAATTTCTGCGCTAACTGCAAATAATTCTGCAGAAGCTGTTGAATCGTTAGTCATCTGTACGCTAGCAAAGTAACCACCAAGACTAGATGTACTAATTTTATTATTTTTACCAAAAAATATATAATCATTGGCTACTGGTAAAATCTCATTACCATCTGTCTGTATATCTACAGTGTATGTTGTAGCACCTTGCACAACTGCTATACACTCTCCAAGCTCTATAACTCCACCGCTTTGCTTGCCGTCCACCATTTTTACAAAGTATATAATATCCCAACCACCACTATCCGCTGTATTAGAAGTGTCACTAGCTACTGATGAAACTTTTGGTTGTAGTGAAGTGTTTACCGGTAAGGGTAATGTTATTCTTATTGTTGCCATATTATCCTGAAGTTACGTTAATGTTTATTGTTCCGGTTCCACTATCTTGCTGGCCATCGTTAGCTTTGAAAGTTAAGGTTGTCCCACCTGTTGATGATGCAGTATAAGCCACTACCTCAGAGTTACCCAACGTATGTGACACAACATTATCACTGCAACTAACTGTTTGTGATTCGTTTTGAGAGTTTGTAAACTGTAAAGTTCCATTACTAGGTAGTTTAGTTATTGTAAACGTTAAGGTGTCTCCTTCTGGATCTGCGCCTGTTAAAGTTATTTCTTTAGCCACACTTCTAGTAGCAGCTACGTTTGCTTGTGAAGCGGCTGTTGGAGCTTCGTTAAAAGCAATAATACCAGCGGCATCTGCGTTACAGTTTTGATTACTTGTACCAAAGTTCAACACACGTAGTTGCCCATAAACATGAGCTACAGAGTGAAAAGTAAGCGTTGTACCCGCTGCAATTGTACCACCTGGAGTTTGACTGACAGCTATAGAGGTATACACTCCAGAGTAAGTTGAATCGTACAACACTACTAAAGAAGTTGCTCCAGATCTTGTTATACCACTACCAGTAACACGCATACCAGACTTTATACCGGCACTATGATCTCCAGTAAGTCTTATAAGTTGAGTGTTACTAAACGCTTGAGCAATAGTTACCGCTGTTGTTGTTGGGTATATTGGCACTTCTAAATCTCCAAAGTTAACAATAGAACCTCCAGTTAAAGTGTTAGAAGTACCAGAAGTTGTTCCTGTCCAATCGTTAGCTGTAAAAGCCAGGTTTTTTAAACTTATAGCAGACGATTGAGATGTTATGCCCCAAAAGTTTGTTGGCAAGGTTAAAGCTGTTTCCGCAGCACCTCTTTCTCCAACATTTCCAGAGTTTTGTCTTTGTGCATTTGTAACAATAAAGTTATTTGCAGCCTCTGTTAAATTAAAACTTAAAGTTGTAGTAGCGTATTGGTTTATTGTAACTGTCTGAGGAGATGTCATAGTTAAAAAACTACCGTTTATTTGAGTTAGAATAACAGAATAGCTTGTTGTTGTTATTGAGGCTGGAAATATTATATCCTCTAAATAAAGACTAGTACTAGGTATTGTAATTGTGCTAGCCCCGCCTCTTATAGAGTTATTAGAAGCATTTTTAACATCAAAAGCTAGTGTGGCACCGGGATCTCCGTATATTGAAATCTGTCTAGTTTCTCCACTTCTTAGTAAAGTTCCACTAGGTATGTTGAAATTATATATTTTACTTGTGGATGCTGCTATGTTTAATTCTGCTTTAGCACTAAAATTAATAGTATCATTAGCAACTAGCCTTAGAGGATACTTGTATTTTACAACAAAAGATCTAATAGTTAAGTCTCCACCACTTACAGAGCCAGTGTCGTTAATTGCTACAGAATAACTTTTTGCATCACTAACTTCTGAAAAATTTATTGAAGGCGCTGTCTTAAAAACATAACCATTAGTAACAGTAAACGTTTTTGTGAACACGGTTGCTACTGTTAACGGGACACCAGCCACACTATAAGTTGACCCAGAGTTTTCAGTACAAAAATTTTTATCAGTTACTATATTTGCCATGTTACGTGTTTTGTGTTAGGTTAGGTACTATAACAGCTTTTAAAAGAGATACAATATCATAAGCCGGCATAGAACCTGACACTGGCACTGTTAATCTTACTACGTTTGTATGTAGACCTTGATGATCATTACTAGCTGTCCATGTGTTACCGTTTATATAACCATCAGTTTTTACAACTGTACCTATTAAAGTGTTAGGGTCAGAACTTTCTGTTACAGTAGTATTGCTAGCTAAAACGCTCCATTTCTGACCATTAACAATTTTAGGGTGAACATAGAAATATTTGTTTTCAGTTCCCCCACTAGCTATTGTTCCAGAAGATCTATTTACAATAATTTCTTTTGTTGTTTTTGTAGCGTTGGACTGGTGGTTGTTTATTATGTATTTAGGATAACGTTCTTCACTAGGATTTGTTTTTGCAACAGCTATATTATCCATGTTACCAGCAACATTACTACCTTTAAAAAGGTCTATATCAGAATTTGTGGCAATAAAAGTGTCTGATATAACACCTGTAGTTGTTCTTCTTGCATTTGCACTTACACCACTTCTTTGCGAAAAGCCCATAGCTTTGTTATCTGGGTTTGCAGTTATAGTTACAGTTGCAGACAAAGTATATGTCTCTCCAGGTGTTAAATCATCAATAATGCTTTTTAAATATTGTAAGCTTGCAACGGCTGTGCCGGTGATTTTAACAGACGAGTTTAATGTAAAACCACTATTAGTATGTGTTTGCCCAATAGCAGCTGGATTACCAGCTTGATTTGTTGAGTGAAAATTACCACCAGAAAAACCGTAAATACCACCAACCAACGCTAATGTAGGTGATGATAAAGGCGAAAATATTCTTATATTTTGAACGTATTGAGTGTTATGAGTACCACTAGCTACAGCAACAGCGCTACAAACACCAAGGCCTTGAACACTAAATTCTTGCGGGTCTAAATTAGCTATAATATTATTTGTACCTTGAATAAAGTTAAACCACTTACCTTCTTTTTCTTTAAACTCAGGTATTTTACCATTTTGTTTATCTGTTTGTATTTTAGTAGCATGCCAGCCGTTTGTTGTTAGCGATAAATCATCGTTTTCTGACTGATATATTCTTGATGTTGTACCTTCGTAATTCAATCCTTTAAAAGACTTTATAGTAGAAGGCGCATCGTTAAAAACAAAATCTAAAGTAGAGTTATACTGCACACCATAAAAATTATTTCTTAAAGTGTTTGAGTTGTGCTGGTACAGATCTCCACCAAAAACAGTGTAATAGTCACCACTTACAGAAAATCCATTTTCAGGAAGAAACGACTTAAAACTTGTCCAACCATTAATACTTTCTGAAAAGCTAATTGTTTTATTATTAAACGTTAAATTATAAGTATCTTTGTCTTCGTCGTAACTACCAATAATACTATCTGAGTCAGATAGGTTTTCCTTAAAAAAAGTTGACATACCATAAGCCGCTATATTTGTCAAACCGTCGTTAGAAAGTCTTAAAACAGCATTTCTATTCTTATCTGAAAAGTAAACCCTATAACCATAACTAGAAAAAGACTCTGGGTTTTTAGATATTCCAAACTCACCTGCAAATGGAACCGCTTGACCAAGAACGTTGTTTGTTGATAATAACTGCGGGTTTCCATCAGCGTTAAACATAGCGTCTTTATTAGATAATATCTTTAAAGTTTTATGTTCGCAAAAAGCTACTACATTTGTATTTCTAGTAAATAATTTTTGTATAGTACCATAACTAGGATTAAGATCTTTTGTAATTTTTTCTGCTTGTATAAACTGATTTAAGTTATTAACACCACTCTTACCGTTAAATACACCAGAGTATATTATACCACTTCCTAAAGTCTCTTGTTTATAAACATCCTCAAAAGTTGTGCTAACCCTAGGCCCCATGTCAATGGTTGGCGCGTTAAAATCGTCTCTTACTCTATTAGACTCTACTCCGTTACCGTAAGAATAACAATTGAAAAAGTTTAAAGCGGTTTTGTATTTAAATGTAGGTAGTGTTACGCCTATAGGACCAGTACCTATAGTTGTAGTTCTAGTAACACCAGGAGCAACAACATCATCGGTAAGTATTAGCTTTTGTTTAAATAAAGCAGATCCACCCGCGTCTTTTGAAAACACAGTAACAGTAGAGCCAGCAACTATATGTTTATTTTGTTTTCCAAAAGGAGTACTGTCTTTTATTTGAAAAGAAGTTACAAAAACACTACTAGTTATAGTTTCTATTTGCACATTAGCATCAAAAACATCAGCATCAATAGTGCCATCAGGTTTTATAACACCTGTTTCAATAAACATGTTATCTTTTATAATTAAAGAAGTTGATGGTGTTTCGTGAAAAATATTTAAATCAGCTTGATCGTTTGGTTGTACCTCAAACACAGCTGGGCTAGAGCTTGAAAAAGTGTCTAAATCTGTTACAGGAACTAATATTTGTATTTCTGAAGTGTTAGGTTTTAATTCATCTGCAGTCCAACCCGTAACATCTCCAGTCCAATTTGTAGGATCAGTTTTAGAAGTACCATCATAAGGTTTTATTTTACCTGTGTTAACCGTTGTAGTGCCAGAAAGGTATTCATGTGTTGGTGTCCAAGCTATAGGCTTGTCTAGTTTTAAACGCCATCTAACACCTTGATTTGTTCTATTTTCATAGTCAAGGTTGTTAGTGTTGTTAGTGAAGTTGTTGACATCAAGCAACTCAGAAATTTCAACAGTGTATATTGTTTCTGTAGGATCATCTGTCCATCTAAATTTTGTACCAACAGTACCTAAAGACTTAAATAAACTATAATTTTTTTCAATTAAAGATCTTCTAGGTCCATAAGGTCTATCAAACTCATAACCACCAGGACTGTCTCTTCTATGAAAACCAGGACCAATGTTAAAAAGTCTAAAGTTGCAGTTTCTAGAACCTAGTCTAAAACCTATACCCATTTGTCTTTCATGGTTATCTCCTTGGTGTCCAGACGCAGAACCTCTACTACTCCATTGTTTCCAGCTCCAAGCTTGGTCAATAGCGTATCTTTGATGCCCATGACTAGTGCTATTTATAATAGTTCGCATATCACTATGCCCTTTATACGTCCAGTCTTTGTATTGTATACCGTAAGCTGTTCCTCTTGTAGCATCACCATCTTTTGCCCACAACTTAGGGTCTGTTTCTATACTTTCATCACCACTAAAACTACCGTCGTATACAAGGCTTAAATGTGTTGAGTCATCAGATCCTAAAATGTTTTTATCTATGTCGTTACCTTGTAATCCAGTCTCTTGATTTCCATCATCACCAGTGTAAATGTTTTGAATCCAATAGACATGTTGTGTTGTTTTGATACCATACACAATACCGGAAGAGTTGTTTGGTGATATTACATACTGCTGTAGTATATCATCTTTCAATATTTTAATAAAAAACTTACCCTGAAACTCTTCGTCAAATTCATTTTCCCTGTCTTCAAAAAGTTCAAAGTACTCAGCTCTTCCTGTGCTTCCTGGAGCAACACCTATAAAATTAATATCGCTTTCTAAAGGTTTTACTAGCGTAAACTCCCAGTAATCTTCACCATCTTCAAAGTCACCATCTTGGTTTCCGTCGTTTTTTACAATACTTTCTACTTGATAGTAGCTTGAAACTGTATTTTTTAAATAAGAACCTATTCTTATGTACCTGTTATCAGAAGAAACTTCCGACGAAGCCTTTATAGCATCATTATTATTCTCCGTACCTCTTATAATAACTGTTATACCACCTTCTATTGGGTAGCCAGTGGTGTTACTAGTTGATGTTGCAAAAATAGCATTTTCTATTCTACCTAATAGTTTTCTTTTTATTTTAACAGCATCTGGAGCTACTCCTTGTTTAGCTAAAACTTTATATTGTGGTTTAACACCGGTTTGTATTTGACCACTAGAATCGTGTGCTTTTTTAAGAACAATTAAATCTCCTTCTTGAACCTTATTAACATCACTTGAGGGAAAAGATACCCAAGCAAACTCTTCGTTTATGTTTTGATATATTCTATCCATAGTGATGTTATAGTACTCACCTTGTGGTTCTTTTATATAATACTTTATGTGAGTGGCCCAGCTTGGAACCATAAAGTCTGATTTAACAAAAAACTTATTAGCAGTATAAGAAGCGTCTTTAGTTAAAGATAATTTAGATTTTTCAGGACTAGTAGAAGATGGTGAGAAAACAGGTGTTTGTCTACCATACTTGTCCAAAAGTACAACCCCTAGTTGATAGTCTCTTAGTGATTTGATTGACTTAAAAGCTTTACTATTCTCTTCTTCTGTTATGTTTGACTCCATGCTTAACTCAAAAATAGGATCTTCTCCTAACAAATCATATTGCTGCGTGTAATTTGCATATAAAAGCCTATTAGCTGTTATCTCTTGAGCTTTTGCTCTAACAGGTACATTGTCATAAGCTCTAAGTAGTTGGTTGCTAGGAAGCATTGCATTTAACTGATCGCTAGTAATAACCAAAGATGTAAATGAAGCTAAATCACTAGATTTTATTGTTTGAAACTTGTATATACTTGTTGAGTTAGAAAATTTAGATAAAATTTCTAAAGAGTGAATATCATCTGGTTGCTCGTCAAAATCTTGCAATGTAATTTTACTTACAGTGTTTACCATATTTTTGTTAAAACCAACCTCTGAGTCTAAGTCGTAACCCTCTTGCGTTGGTAAAAAAGCAACAGGACTAAAGGCTGATATGCAAGAATATTCTCCATCAACGTACTTCCACCTGTAAGCAAATCTAACAAAATTATCACTAAATATTGCTGTGTCTGTTTCTTTTTTAACACTCCAAGAGTTTAAATCCGCATTATCCATGTTTGCAATCGCAGGATCTATGGTTAATATTACCACATCAAAAACTTTTCTAAAACTAGTAGACGCTAAAACAGCATGTGTACTATTAACAAGGAAGTTAGTGTCTTCTTGCAAAAGCCTTAATCTTATTTTAACAACGTCTTCAGCATCATTAGAGGTGTTTGTGTTTGGAGCTTCTAAAACAACAATATCACCAGTTTTATAGTTTGGTCTAGGTGTAAAAACCAATTTTTGTATTCTAATATTAACACCGTTATTATCAACAACAGGTTGTTCTAAACTGTCTAGTAAGTTACTTTCAGAAGATGTTCCCGGTGGTTTTACACGAGTAACATTATCTCCGTCAACATATTTCCAAAAACCTACTGTTTGGTGGTTGCTTAAGGCTCTTCTAAAACCAACAGTTGTACCACTGCTTATTGTTGTGCTTGGGGCAGCTGTTAAGGTTACATTGTTTGAACTTACCGCTGCCACACCAATAATATTACCATTAGAAGCTTTATGTGAAGATGGTGTGTTACCTTGATTATCTGTAAATGTCATACCAACCGAAACATCATTCCAATCTTGTTGGTTTAAAGTTCCACTAGCAAAAGAAACTGTTGTTGAATTTATAGCCGCGCTTGTTGCTCTTAATGTTGTTGTGTTGTATTGAGCAGAGCTGTTTGTTGAACCTAAAGAAAAAGGATTTCCATTACTAGTTCTACTAGTTTTTTGAGGGTGTGTTAGTTGAGTAAGTGCTACATCAACAGAATCACTAGAGTCTCTATCTAGTTTTAAAAAAGGAGCGTTTAAAGGATATTTCTTAATTACAGTAATATGCTCTTCAGCTACATTTTTACTTGTTATAACGTGTGAACCGTCACCTTGTACTTTAACAAATTTAGTTGTTGTTGAGAAAATATTACTAGAAGCTACGCCTAGCTTAAATCTATCTATATTAATTTTTTTAGGTTCATTTTCTCCATCAGTCCAAAACAAAAGACCTTCCATGACGTTTATACCTGTTATTAAATTATCTTGAGTAGTTCTAACACCGTTTTGAACTCTAAAGCTTAAAAAAGAAACGTTACCACTGTGATTATCTATAAGTATTGGCTCTACAGAATCTGCCACTTGATCAAATTCTACTATAGCATCTATAGAGTCACCAGAAACAAACCATATTATTTTTTGATTTTCTGGATTTAAAAGACTTCCAACACATTTACCTCCTGTTATATTAAGACTAGAAACCTTTAAGTTTCCATAAGAATTTTGCGCCGACCCAATATCGCTTCCTTCTGTGGTAGCAATATCAATGTTCAGCGCATCTCTATATTCATTTTTAGGTACTAGTCTCTCGTCAAGGTCTTTGTTCATCTTCCCCGACGTGAAAGTATTTTTAATCTCAGGCATATACTAGTGTTTTATTTGCTTAGACTTCCCTCTAAGTATTTGAGTTAATTCTTCTATTTTTAAGTTTGATAGTCTTAGCTTAGCTGTTCTAACAGAAGCGAACTTATCTTTTTGAAACCTTCTTACTATATATTCTTGTACGTTAGCTCTAGTTCTTATAATAGCGTATGCTATACACTTATACATTGCTTCTTCAGCAAACTTATGAACTTGCATTTCAGAATCAGTTCCTAAACTATCACTTATATATCTTAAGGTTACAGTCTTTCCGTTAATGTTAGAACTAAAATGTATTTTTCCACCAGCGTCATCTATATAGTAACTACCATTTACTTGAGAGTGTTGAGGGTCTAAACCATATCTTTGACCAATGTTTAAATCAAAAGAATCATCATCGTAATTATGGTCGTCTTTGGTATTTTCAGAAGGTGACATTGTTTTGTAAGCAGCCCAGGTGTCAGACTCAGCGTTGTATTGAAGTTCATTACTATTTAAAGTGTAACTACCATCCGCACCTTGCGTTATAGATTTGGGGTTAGAAGTTTTTGAAGCAGGGTATATTATATGCTCAATTCCAGCACCATCTTTCCATGTTAGTTTAACATAATTAACATAATCTTGAGGTAACATCATTTGCAACGTTGGTGGTATTTCTATTTCTTGTGCTTTTGTTGATTTAAAAGTGTCAAATGACAATTCTTGTAAAGCTCTTTGTGCATGAAAAGCAACATCAACTCTTTTAACTTTAGGTAGTATTTTATCTTCACCAACATAAGCTATTATAAATTGATCAATTATGTTTTCAAGAGAAATAAATTGATAACCACCTAAAGTTCCTGCTTGATATTGCGCTTGAGTTTGACCGTCTAGTAATCCCATTTATTATTGTTTTTCTTGTTGAGTTATTTTCATTTCTTCTTGACCTGCTATTTGGTATAGGTTTGGGTTGGCTATAGATATACCGCCTAAAGCTAAAATCCTGTAAACTATAGTTGGCTCTTCAGCTGGATGTAATTCAAAATCTGTTGATGAAGCACTATTGTATAAAGCTGTACCGTTTATTTCTGTGTAACCCCAATTAACTGTTGCTGGCTTTTTAATATAATTGCATTTTATATCATCTGTTGCAAACGTGAGGGTAGTAGGATCTGCACTAGCATTAGCAGCTAAAGAAAGAGTTATGGTTCCGCTGTTTACAACAGTTACCGTTGTACCAGTTTGTATACCAGCGCCAGTAACATCCTGACCTACCTCTATAAAACTATATTTATTTGCGCTGGCGCTAACCACAACGTCAGCAGAACTATTGTTAACATCAAAACCTTCTACGGTAAAATATGGAGCAGCTGAAGCTGATGGCGTAGAGCTGTGAGGCTTTACTTTAACATTTGCAGCTGACTTTCTTGTATATATAGGTCTTTCAATTGTTGGTTTTGTTAATAATGCTCTATCGAGAACCATCATTTCATCTTCTGTAACTTCTTCTATTATATTAGCTCTATCACCATCGATCTCTGTACGAGCCATTCTTGTTAAGTTGTCTAACCTGTAAACATCTGTTGGTAAAACACCATCTCCAAATTGATTTGTAATTGTAACGGGTTGTTGTCTTTTTTTAAATATACTGATTTTTTCCTCAATCATATGATCCATATCAGCATAAGGAGTGTTTTCTCCTGGCATTCTGTTGAATTGATTTTTGTCGTAAAAATATTGTTCAAATATTTCTAACTGTGCTTGGTTAGCAAATAAGTTGAACTCTTGAGGAGTTATATAACCTCTTTGCTCTTTATTAGCTAAAGCTAATACTCTTTGATATACCGTGTCAACACTTATTGCCATAATTTCTTTTTAGTTTGTAGTTTGCAATCGCCCCGAAGAGCGACTGCTTCTACAAGGTTTTTACTTCAATTGTTTTTCTATATTCGAATAAATTTCCATACCTTCATCAGTTTTAAACCAAGAGGCTAAAGCTGAGTATGGATGCTCGTCAAAAGGTACATTCATTAATTTCCTACCATTAGAACCCCACGTAAACGTTCTTTGATCTGCAGATAGTTTTAATAGACCTAATTCTGTTGCTCTAATCCCAAAGTTTCTAAGAATAACATTCTCATCATTAACTAACTCTAAAAACAAACCAGGGTTTCTTTTAGCATATAGTAATAAATCTCTCTTAAGTTCTTTAGAACTCATCTCTGACACTTTAGAACCAACCTCAACACGCATAATAGCTTCAGCCATATCAACGTCCATATTCATAGCCTCGTTTAAAGCTTCTAATTCTACCTCAATGTCTTCTACATCACTAGCTGCTTTTATTGAAGGTCTAAACTCTTCAAACAAATTATTTCTATGAGGGTGATATAAAGATAAAAGTTTTTGCAAAACTGATTTTTCTTTTGGAACATTTAAAGTTCCATTTCTAAAAACCACATGCTCTAATCTTTGGTCTCCTATCATTTCATCAACAAAACAAGTTCTTTGATTTTTAGTATACTTTAGTTCTCTTTCATAACCAAGTTCTTCATCAAAATAGTATATATTTGAAGTTCTTATTGAGTGACTTATTGGAGTTTTTCCTTTTTTAAGAAAGTAAGTTCTATCTTTAATTTCCCAATTGTCTTTTTTGTTTTTAGGTTTTTCAACCACCGGTTTTGGAGTTTCCTTAACCGTTACAACTTTTTCTATGTGCTCATCTCCAGGATCACCTTGATATGAGGCTTTTGTTTTTGCTTTTTTAGCCATAATATAATATAAT
>TARA_B110000211_G_scaffold46452_3_pt1 | contig 22454 bp, 14 predicted proteins | sample TARA_B110000211 | Tara Oceans TARA_B110000211 (sample SAMEA4397516) | marine metagenome | biome: Polar Biome; feature: [DCM] deep chlorophyll maximum layer (ENVO:01000326); material: water (ENVO:00002006), including particulate matter (ENVO:01000060) such as... | depth 30 m
GACAACAACTTCTAAACCATTTGTAACCTTTCCCATGGCAGAAACGATGACCAATAATTTTTTCTCTCCCGTTATTTCTAGTACTGCTGCGAGGTTTCGAATTCCATTCGCATCCTTCACAGAAGCCCCTCCAAATTTAAATATTTTCATCACTTATTTAAAGAATTATCTCCCCGTACATAATTTGAAATCAGAAAACACACTTTTTAGGCATGCCTCTACATTAAAAGAATCTCAAATTAATCTAGTTTCTCGATATAATTACTAATTCCAGTTTCGTCCATTTGCACAACACTCCAGTCTGAAAGAACTTTTGCGCCACTATTCTCATAAAATTTTATTGCCCCCTCATTCCAATCAATAACATTCCACTCAATGCGCTTCACGCCCTGTAAATGACCATAACGTATTACGGCGGCGTATAGCTTTTCGCCAATGCCTTTTCTTCGCATTGATTCTTGAACGATTAAATCTTCCAAATGTACGGTGGGTCCAACCCACGTAGAAAACCTAAAATACACCAATGCAGCACCTACAATGTTGGAAGCAACTTCGGCTATGAAACACGTAAACATTGGCGTAGCTCCATATCCATGATTTTGCAAGTCTTGAACAGAAATCTTTACCGCGTCTGGTTCTTTCTCAAAAATAGCCAGCTCCTTTATTAGCGCTAGTACCTTTGGCATATCAATCGCTTCTGCTTTTCGGACACTTATTTCCATGGTTAGCGTTTTGATAGACAAATATCGACTCATTTTCTTAAAAATACCGATATTTGCGGAAATTTCATAACAAATATTAAATGGCAATTCGAAATCAATCGCTTGGTGAGTTCATTATTGAGAATCAGAGTGAATTTCAATATTCTTCTGGAGAACTTTCTAGACTAATAAACTCTATACGTCTCGCTGCTAAAGTTGTAAATCACGAAGTAAATAAAGCAGGGCTGGTTGATATCCTAGGGGCCGCAGGAGATACAAACATACAGGGCGAGGATCAGCAAAAATTGGATGTTTACGCCAACGAAATATTTATCAAAACACTTACTAATCGAGAGATTGTATGTGGAATTGCCAGTGAAGAGGAGGATGATTTTATTTCAATTAAAGGACGAAATGAAAAAAATGACAATAAATATGTCGTTTTGATGGATCCACTAGACGGGTCATCAAATATTGATGTAAACGTTTCGGTGGGGACTATTTTTTCGATCTATCGCAGAGTTACGCCTTCAGGAACGCCTGTAACCATTGACGATTTCCTGCAACCAGGTAATCTGCAAGTAGCGGCAGGTTATATTGTTTATGGAACCTCTACAATGATTGTATATAGCACGGGTCATGGAGTGAATGGATTTACACTAAACCCTGCAATTGGGACGTATTATTTGTCACATCCAAACATGAAATTTCCTGAAAAAGGGTCCATCTATTCTGTCAATGAAGGAAACTATGTCCATTTCCCTCTTGGCATAAAAAATTATATTAAATATTGTCAAGAAGAGGAAGAGGATCGGCCTTATACCTCAAGATACATTGGGTCGTTGGTGTCAGATTTTCACAGAAACCTAATCAAAGGAGGGATCTATATTTACCCAAATACCTCCAAAGATCCAAACGGAAAACTACGCTTATTGTATGAGTGCAATCCAATCGCTTATATTGCAAAGCAAGCTGGAGGAAGATCTAGCAATGGTTTCATGAATATTCTCGATATCAAGCCAACAGAATTACATCAGCGAGTTCCCTTTATATGTGGAAATAAGTCGATGGTTGATAAGGCGGAAGAGTTTATGCAAAATGCATAAGTTGATTTCAACCTAGATCATTCTTTTTAATCATATCGAGTTAAAAATCTGGAGCTTCCTAACGAGTTGCCCATCGAATAGCTTCAAAGCCAATAAAACAAAAGAAGGTATAGAAAAACTCGTTTCTTGTTTTATATAAAAAGGACCTGTCTTATATTTGTACATTCATGAGTAAAGCCCTTGTTAATTCGCTTTTCGCAAAGTCTTCGCAAACTCGAAAACTTGGGGAATCTATTGTCAAATCTGAAACATTCAACTCCGCTAAGGGGAGCCGAAGCATTGCCATTTCTGGTTTAACAGGATCGTCCGTATCTCTGGTCGTTGCCGATGTTTTCAAAAGCACAAACTTGCCATTCTTGGTTGTTTTCAACAATAAAGAAGAGGCAGCCTATCACCTTAACGATCTTGAAAATTTACTTGGCGACCAGAATGTGCTTTTTTATCCAGGCAGTTATCGGCGCCCCTATCAAATTGAAGAAACAGACAATGCGAATGTTTTGCTTCGTTCTGAAGTTTTAAATAGGCTTAACTCACGGAAAAAACCTGCTTTAATTATCTCCTATCCTGAAGCTTTATTCGAGAAAGTTATTACCAGGAAAGAGTTGGAAAAAAACACGCTAAAAATTTCAGTGAGCGATAGTCTTTCTATCGATTTCGTTAACGAAGTGTTATTTGAATATCAATTCAAACGAACCGATTTTGTGACGGAGCCTGGAGAATTTTCAGTTCGTGGCGGCATCTTAGATGTTTTCTCCTTTAGCAATGACGAACCCTACCGAATTGAATTTTTTGGGGATGATGTTGATAGCATTCGAACCTTCGATGTGGAAACTCAATTATCGCTGGAATTACTAAAAAAGATTTCAATCATCCCAAATGTTGACGCTTCTGCTACCCTTGTCACTCGCCTTAGTTTTCTGGACTATATTTCATCAAAAACAGTTGTTTTTATAAAAAATTCTGAAATCCTGAATGCCGGAATTGACACCCTATTTAAAAAAGCGACTGCCATATATCTTCAAGGGGAAGGAGAAATAAAAATGACTGAACCGTCAGGCTTGTTTTGTTCTTCAGACATCCTTCAGAAACAACTTGATGCATTTACAACAGTTACTTTTGGGGCTAAATCTGAAGTGCCTTCTCTTGAGTTTAAAACACAGCCACAACCCTCTTTTAATAAACAGTTCAATTTATTAATAGAAAACCTCAATACCAATGTAGACGATGGTTACAAGAACTACATTTTTTGTAGTAGCGAGCAACAAGCAAAACGTTTTCATGATATTTTTGATGATGCCGACCAAAAAGTAAAACAATATGAGACCATTGTTTTTCCGTTATCTCAAGGATTTATTGATTACGACAATCGAAATATTTGCTACACAGACCATCAAATTTTTGAGCGGTACCATAAATTTCAGCTTAAAAACGGCTATGCAAAAAAACAAGCAATTACACTTAAAGAACTAACAAATCTTGAAGTGGGTGATTATGTAACCCATATTGATCACGGGATTGGGAAATTTGGGGGCTTGCAAAAAATTGATGTTGAGGGTAAAAAACAGGAAGCCATCAAACTAATCTATGGCGACCGAGACATCTTATACTTGAGCATTCATTCACTGCATAAAATTTCAAAATTTAATGGAAAAGATGGCACTCCTCCTAAAATCTATAAACTCGGTAGCGCCGCTTGGAAGAATTTAAAACAAAAAACCAAGGCAAGGGTGAAGCAAATTGCTTTCAACCTTATTGAATTGTATGCTAAGAGACGATTGCAAAAAGGATTTGCCTTTGACCCCGACTCCTATCTTCAACATGAGCTAGAATCCTCCTTCATTTATGAAGACACTCCCGATCAAACAAGTTCAACAGAAGATGTAAAACGAGATATGGAAAGTGATTTGCCAATGGACAGGTTGGTATGTGGCGATGTAGGTTTTGGAAAAACAGAGGTCGCCATTCGCGCAGCATTTAAAGCTGTTGACAACGGCAAACAAGTCGCAGTGTTGGTGCCTACGACAATTTTGGCCTTTCAGCATTTTAAAACTTTTTCTGAAAGGTTGGCCGAAATGCCGGTCAATGTAGATTACCTAAATCGCTTCCGAAGTACAAAAGAACGCAAAAAAGTGCTAGAGGAGCTGAAGGATGGCAAACTCGATATTGTTATTGGAACACACCAATTGGTTAATAAGGTCGTCGAATTTAAAGATCTAGGTTTATTAATCATTGATGAAGAACAAAAGTTTGGAGTTGCTGTAAAAGACAAACTCAAAACCATCAAAGAAAACATCGATACGCTCACACTTACTGCTACGCCAATTCCAAGAACACTTCAGTTCAGTTTAATGGCTGCTAGAGATCTTTCCGTAATTAACACAGCTCCTCCAAATCGGTATCCCATTGAAACAAATGTGGTTCGATTTTCAGAAGAAACCATAAGAGATGCCGTGCGCTATGAAATTTCCCGTGGCGGACAAGTGTTTTTTGTGCACAATCGAATTGAAAATATTAAAGAAGTCGCCGGATTAATCCAAAGGCTTGTACCCGACGCTAAAATTGGTATTGGGCACGGACAGATGGACGGCAAAAAACTGGAGGCTTTAATGCTTTCATTTATGAATAATGAATTCGACGTACTCGTTTCCACCACGATTATAGAAAGTGGGCTGGATGTTCCAAACGCAAATACCATTTTTATAAATAATGCAAACAATTTTGGCCTGTCCGATCTTCATCAAATGCGCGGTCGTGTTGGGAGGAGTAATAAAAAGGCCTTCTGTTATTTTATCACGCCACCGTATTCTGCGATGACAGACGATGCTCGAAAACGTATTACGGCACTAGAACAGTTTAGTGAATTGGGAAGCGGGTTGAAGATTGCGATGAAGGATCTTGAAATTCGTGGTGCTGGTGATTTATTGGGTGGTGAGCAAAGTGGTTTTATAAATGAAATTGGTTTCGACACCTATCAAAAAATATTATCCGAAGCCATCGAAGAACTCAAGGAAAAAGAGTTTAAAGGGCTCTATGCCGACACCCCGCAGGAGAAGAAAAAGTTTGTTAAAGAAACCAGTCTCGATACAGATTTCGAACTTCTTTTTCCAGATGATTACGTTAATAATATCACTGAACGTCTCAATCTTTATAACAAATTAGGGGACTTAGAAAACGAGGAGCAACTTCTGCAATTTGAGAAAAATCTAGTCGATCGTTTTGGAGAAACCCCAATACAAGTGTTAGATTTATTGAATAGTGTGCGTATTAAATGGATTGCAATCTCAATGGGACTCGAACGAATCCTTATGAAAAAAGGCAAGCTAGTGGGCTATTTTATTGCCGATCAGCAGAGTGGTTTTTATCAGAGTCCAGCGTTTACGAAAGTACTGCAGTATGCACAAAGCCATTCGAATATTGCTTCGATGAAAGAAAAGAAGACCCGTAACGGGCTTCGATTAATAATAACTTTTGATCATATTACATCTGTTGAGCGCGCTTTAAACGCGATAACTCATTTTAGGGTCTAATTATTGAAATTAGAGATGCGGTCTTTATATATACTTATTATGATAAAAAAAATACCTTTATTAGTATTCCTTTTACCTTTATTAGCATTGGCTCAACACACTATTCAGGGAAATTTTTCGCCTGCCGAAGATTATAAATGGGCGGTGTTATACAAAGTGTCGCCCACGAATTTGTCGTATAAAACGGACACCAAAATAGATGAGGAGGGCAACTTTACACTTCAATTAGATGCAAGTATTGAAAAAGGAATGTATCGCTTAGTGTATGCCGTACCTCAAGACGTTTTCAATTTTGATATTATTTATAATGGAGAGGAAGATATTGTAGTACAATTCAACAAGGAGAAAGGTGTCGAATTTCTTATTTCAAAAGAGAACGTATTGCTTGCTTCTTATGAAAAAGAAATGAGAGCCGTTCAAGCTCAAATTGCAGAGCAATATCAAAACGGTTACCAGGCCGTAGCTACCATGTTTGAGACTCTTAGCGCATTGCAGCAAAGTTTTGAAAAGAAAGCAGAAGGAACCATTGCACTCGCATTTATCAAAGCGAATAAGCCGTATATTCCTGAAAACCCTCAAGACATACGTGCTTACATAAAGGCCAATAAAGAGAACTATTTTGAAAACATAGATGTAAACAACACAACGCTTCAAGAATCAAGTTTTATTACTGATTATGCCTATAATTACATCTTGGGGTTTTCTGGAAAAGAAGATGTTACTGCTGCGATTGAGGATAATATTGACACATTTCAGACACAGATTATTGAAAGTGACTCTGGTTATCAAAAAGCGCAATGGATTAAACTTTGGCAAAAGTTTGTTGATGCAAATAAAGCGCATACCGCTAATTATATTTCCGAAAACTATTTAATACCCTTAGCAAAATTATCGAATGATGAAGGCCTTATCGAAAGTCTCACTTTATTTAAAAACATGACGCTTGGTAATAAGGCCGCAAATTTCTCTTGGGAGGAAGCTATAGATAATAAAACCATTGTAAAGAACCTACATGAACTTGATGTTGCAGAGAACTATATTATCGTATTTTGGAGCAGTGGATGCTCACATTGTTTAAAAGAGGTGCCACAATTACATTCGAAAATCTCTTCGATGGAAAAAGGAGCCTATAAAGTAATCGCTATTGGTCTAGAAGATGACTCCTACGCTTGGAAAAATAAAATTCAAAGCTTTCCAGAATTTATTAATGTTTTAGGCCTTGGAAAATGGCAGAATGAAATCGGAAAAAACTATGGTGTGAATGCAACTCCAACCTATATTATTTTGGATAAAGACAAAAAGATAACAGCCAGGCCTCAAAAATTGGAGGATGTACTTCAACTTCTCTCAAAAGAACCTAGCCACTAGTTAAAGAAGAGGAACTCATTTTAAAGAAGCTCTAAATGTTCAAATAGATACCTCTAGTCTATACGAACCCTCAAAAATGATAAAATGCATTTTCAATATGTTCTATCTTTTCAATATGCTGATTTTTAAGAATCGCAATAATATCAAAGCGAACCTCAAGCTTATTGTTCGTAGTTAAAACATATTCGTTTGCTGCTTTAACCATACATTTTACTTTAGCCTTCGTTACAAAATCTTGTGGGTTTCCAAAAAAAGCGCTGTTTCTGGTTTTCACCTCTACAACAATTACTTTTTTTTCTTTCTGCGCTATGATATCGAGTTCCGCTTTATCATAGACGTAGTTTCGCTCTAATATCGTAAAGCCGTTTCGCGATAAATAGTCGACGGCCAGTTGTTCTCCAATTTTTCCCAATTCATTATGATACGCCATGGAACTTTTCTAAGGTATCGGGGAGTTTTTTTAGTTAAAGCCTAAAGTTACTGCATTTTTAGCTACTGTCAAGTGTATTTCTCTCCCCAATATTAATGCTCGGTTATCCTTTATATGACCGCTAGGAAAATCAAAACAAACAGGAAAATTATAATCCACTACGGCATCTAGGATAATTTCTTCAGTTGTTTTACCAAATGGTATCGCATTATCTTTCATATCAGTCATTCCTCCCACAACAAGCCCTTTTATATTTTCGAGAGCACCGCTTCTTTTTAAATTTTGCATCATCCGGTCAATATGATAGTACATTTCATCCAAATCTTCAATAAATAAAACCTTTCCTTTTGTTATTAATTCTGACGAACTCCCCATGAGTGAATATAAAATTGATAAGTTTCCACCTATTAATTGGCCAGAAGCAACCCCAATTCTATTCCTTTTATTTTCTGAAACCACCTCAATACTGTAATCCTCTCCGAACAAAACCTTTTTAATAGAATTTCGAGTGTTTTCGGTTTTGGTATCAATGTCTATTGCCATATTTGCATGAAGGGTTTCAATTCGAAAAGAATGAATATGTGCATGTAAAACAGTTACATCACTATAGCCAATAATCCACTTCGGATTTTGTTTAAACGCTGAAAAATCGAGCTGATCAACAATTCTTACGGTACCATAGCCTCCTCTTGCGCACCAAATTGCCTTCACTTTTGAATCATCTAGCATCGTTTGAAAATCCAATTCTCGAGCGGCATCATCTCCAGCGTATTGGTTAGACTCAGCATTAATTGTAGTTCCTAAAACATAGGTTAACCCCCAACTTTCAATCAAACAAATTAAAGGCTGTAACTCTTTAGATGTAATCTTTCGAGCAGTGGAAACTATGCCTATTATGTCTCCAGTGTTAAGAAAATGAGGTGTATCCATAAATTAATATACTTTTTTCAATGAAATAAAGTTTTAACTTTGATGTTAAACTTTGATGTTAAAAATAAGTCAAACTTTCTCAAGCGACTATAATTCTGAGATAATTATACGACAAAAAAACAAGTATGGAAACCAACAATACCCCTTCTTGCAATGACGCTACGCTTATTCCATATAACCCTACTTCTCAGAATCCTTGGAACACAACCAAAGTAAAACATGTATATCGCCGTCTGGGATTTGGCGCAAAACAATCGGATGTTGATGCGGCGCTTTCAATAAATCCAGGTGATTTCATTGACAATCTTGTTGACACCGCTGCTGCACAACCTACAACGCCGGCACCTAATTGGGGGTATTGGTCTTTCAATGATTATACCGATTATCCTGTTGAAGTTCCAGAACAGGTCATGGAATGGCGCGTTCAAACTGTGAATGATTTTATGAACGAAGACCTTCGCGGAAGACTTACATTATTCTGGATGAATCATTTCGTAACTGAGTATGAGGCCTATGGTCACCCACCTTATTTATTTCAATACTACAATACGATACAAGCACATGCTCTGGGCAATGTCAAGGAGTTTGTAAGGGCCATTGGAATTAATTCCACCATGTTAATTTATCTCAACGGCTTTGAAAATACCAACATCAATCCAAATGAAAATTATGCGCGTGAATTATATGAGTTGTTTTCCCTTGGTGAAGGCAATGGCTATACTCAAGGTGACATACTTGAGACGGCGCGAGCATTAACAGGCTATAACCATTGGGATGAATATGGAGACACTATTTATTTTGACAATAGCACTTTCGACAATGGTGAAAAAACCATTTTTGGTCAGACAGGAGAATGGGGATACAACGATGTTATTGACATCCTTTTTCAGGAAAAAGAAAACGAAATAGCACACTTTATCTGCGAAAAATTATATCGGTATTTTGTAAGTCCGTCAGTTGACCAAATTATTGAAGAAACTATTATTCAGCAATTAGCCGCAACCCTTATTGCCAATAATTTTGAAATAATCCCGATGCTTAGGCAGCTCTTTAAGAGTGACCATTTCTTCGACGAGCGTGCCCTAGGTGTGATTATAAAAAGTCCTTATGACATTATTTTAGACTTCATCAAAGAAACAGAATTCTTTTATGATGATGCTTTGGTCGATGGTCTTGTTTACTATACGTCACTGCTGGGACAGGAGCTTTATGACCCTCCAGATGTTTCAGGGTGGCAGCGGGATGAAGCTTGGATAGATTCATCAACACTTACAGGACGATGGCAGCTTTTTGAGCTCTACCTAGCATACTTATATGATAATGGCTCTGGCCCAGCATTTGTTGAGCTTGCACGAAATTTATCAAATAACAGTAATGACCCATATTATATTACAGAGGTGGTCATCGACCATTTTATGTCTAAAAGACTATTTACTATTGAAGACTATAATGTAGCTACCGATATTTTTAAATGGGACGTCCCACAAAATTATTATGATGAAGGCTTGTGGAATCTAGACTGGCCCACAGCAGAAGTCCAGGTGTTTTTACTTTTAAGACAAATTGCAACTATTCCCGAATTTCAACTTAAATAAAAAATCATGTCTAAGAGTCACCATAACACCCAGAAAAAGAAGAAGTCTAAGACTAAAAAGCACATACATGATCAAGAACACACCCATTGGAATCGTCGATCGTTTATTCAAGCATTGGGGCTTGCTGGTGTGGGAAGTATTACAATAGGTCAATCGGCCATATCAGCTACCAAGCCCTCCCCTTTATCGGTGGCCTTATCTGAAACAGAAAATGATAAGGTTCTCGTTATAATTAGGTTAAAAGGAGGCAACGATGGACTCAACACTATTGTCCCAATTTATGATTATGGCACGTATGCAAATTTACGACCTACCATTCGCCATGATCAAAATGATCTCTTAAATTTAAATGCAGATTTTGCCATCCCAAATTATATGAGCGGTCTAGAATCCCTTTGGGGCGATGGTAAAATGAAGGTGATCCATGGGGTTGGTTATCCTGAGCAGAATTTATCTCACTTCAGTTCTACAGAAATTTGGGCCTCAACAGATAGCGAAAATGTAGAAACAACTGGCTGGTGGGGTCGCTATTTTGAGGATTTATATCCAGATTATTTGAGTAACCCGCCTGAAGATCCACCTGCGATACAAATTGGAAGTGTTGGGAATTTGGTTTTTAAAGGAAATAATAACAATTACTCTTTTACAGTTGCAAACCCCGAGCAATTAGCAACAGTTGCTGAAAATGGAACCATCCACGATGTCTTGAATGTACCAGATTGTGTGTATGGAGACAAGCTTCTCTTTATGCGAGCTACCGCGAACACTACCTTCCGTTATTCGCAAGTTATTAATGATGCTTATATGTCGGCGACCAACAATGCGCCTTATGAGGATGAAGACCTCTCCAAGCAAATGGCTATTGTTGCGAGAATGATAAAAGGCGGGCTTGGCACCAAAGTTTATATGGTCACTCTAAATGGATTTGACACCCACGCAAATCAATTAAATTATCAGAGAACCTTGTTAGAAGACCTTTCAGATTCTATTAAAAACTTTTATACAGATCTTGAAGCAGGTGGCATGAGTGACAAAGTCCTCACCATGACGATTTCAGAGTTTGGCAGAAGACCCTATGAAAACGGCTCAAACGGTACTGACCACGGGGCTGCATCGCCGGTCCTTCTTTTTGGAGACGGCCTTCAAGGCAGCGGCTTTGTTGGAGACCATCCCGATCTTAGCCAGTGGGATGCCAGTGATAACCTCATTCCAACTGCCGATTTTAGGGATGTGTATTCTTCCGTTTTAACAGATTGGTTTTGTTTGGACCCTTCCGTTGTGAGCACGATACTGCTAAATCAGAACTATCAAAACTTAGATTTAGGCTTTAATTGCGAGGTTCTTTCTACTTCGGATTTCAGTAATACAACGCGTTTGCAGCATACCGCTACTTACAGAGACAACACCACCTATGTCGAACTAAATATGCCAACTGCGGCCCAAGTTGACATTAGATTATACGATATTATGGGAAGAGAAATTGGATCCTTGACAAACAAAATGCTGTTTGCAGGAAAGCACCAAATTGATGTCAAAGAAACGATTAAGCAACGTCTGTCCTATGGGCAATACATCTACCGAATCGCAACCGGAGGGCAGTTTTACAGTAATTCCATAATAATAAAGTAGCAGCATCCAAAAGCACAAAGAGGTTGTATTTTAAAGGGACTTTTTCTTTTTCAAATAAATCCTCGCTTGAAGATTCAATGAGCAATGTTTTCCGAAGATAAAATTCCTATTTTTGTGTTTTCTGAAGTACTATGAGTCAAAATCCAAAAAGATACACCATTACAGCAGCATTGCCTTATACCAATGGCCCTGTTCACATAGGACACTTAGCCGGCGTCTATATTCCCGCCGACATATATGCTAGGTTTCAGCGCATGCAAGGAAGAGATGTTGCTTTTGTGTGTGGAAGTGACGAACATGGAGTACCTATTACGTTAAAGGCAAAAAAAGAAGGCATTACGCCACAGCAAGTAGTAGATAAATACCATGCCATCATTAAAAAATCGTTTGAAGACTTCGGGATTACCTTCGATAACTACTCACGCACTTCAGCAAAAATTCATCACGACACGGCTTCCGGTTTCTTTAAAAAACTACATGCTAACGGGAAATTTATTGAAGAAGTTACCGAGCAACTGTATGATGTTGAAGCCAATCAATTTTTAGCAGACCGTTTTGTAGTGGGCACCTGCCCAAAATGTGGAAATGAAGAAAGTTACGGCGACCAATGTGAAAATTGCGGCACCTCTCATAATGCGACCGATCTCATAAATCCTAAGAGCGCCATTAGTGGTGCTGTCCCTTCATTAAAAGAAACGAAACACTGGTTTTTACCGCTTGATCAATATGAACCTTGGCTCAAAGAATGGATCGTTGATGGGCATAAAAAAGATTGGAAAACAAATGTCTATGGTCAATGTAAATCATGGATTGATGATGGATTGCGTCCTAGGGCGGTAACCCGCGATTTAGACTGGGGCATACCAGTACCTGTTGAAGGTGCGGAGGGAAAAGTATTGTATGTTTGGTTCGATGCGCCAATTGGCTATATATCTGCGACCAAAGAATGGGCCGCAAGGGAAGGAAAAGATTGGGAGCCCTATTGGAAAGATTCAGAAAGTAAACTCCTCCATTTTATCGGGAAAGACAATATTGTATTTCACTGTATAATTTTTCCGTCAATGCTGAAGGCAGAAGGAAGTTACATCCTACCTAACAATGTTCCTGCAAATGAATTTCTAAACTTAGAAGGAAGTAAAATTTCTACCAGCAAAAACTGGGCTGTATGGTTGCATGAATATTTAGAAGAGTTTCCAAACCAGCAAGATGTATTGCGTTATACATTAACTGCGAATGCACCCGAAACAAAAGACAACGATTTTACTTGGAGTGATTTTCAAGCCAGAAACAACAATGAATTGGTAGCTGTCTTCGGAAACTTTATCAACCGAGTGGTTGTTTTAACTCATAAATATTATGGCGGGGAGGTTCCAGAAGCTTCTGAATATTTAGAAATCGATCAAACTATTCTAAAAGAATTAAAGACCTATCCAGCTGTTATTGAAAGTTCGATAGAGCGGTATCGATTCCGAGAAGCACAAATGGAATTGATGAATGTTGCGCGCTTAGGAAACAAATACCTCGCCGATGAGGAACCCTGGAAAACCATTAAAACGGACGAAGCAAGAACTAAAACGGTGATGTATGTTGCCTTGCAAATAGCTACCGCCTTGGCAGTTTTAAGTGAGCCCTTTTTACCATTTACTTCAGAAAAACTCAAAAAAATGCTCAATCTCAGTTCGAGTGATGCGACGAAGGAGTATGATATCGAGAACACATGGAAAGACGTTGAGACTAAGGCCGACCTCATCCCTTCAGGGCATACTATTGGCAAGGGTGAATTGCTTTTCAGTAAAATAGAAGACGAACAAATACATGCGCAATTAGACAAGCTAGAAGCAAGTAAAAAAAGAAACGATTCAATGAATTCCATTCAAGACATAGCCCCACAAAAAGACACCATTCAATTTGATGATTTTACCAAACTTGATTTGCGAGTTGGGACCATTATTGAGGCAGAAAAGATGGCTAAAACAAAAAAGCTTTTAGTACTAAAAGTTGATACTGGGATCGATATTCGCACGATTGTATCTGGCATTGCTGAAAGTTTTACACCAGAAGAAATCATCGGCAAGAAAGTAACTGTGTTGGTTAATTTGGCGCCACGGGCATTGCGAGGTGTCGACAGCGAAGGAATGATTTTAATGACGGAAGATACCTCAGGAAAACTCGTGTTTGTAAATCCTGATACGGATGGGGTTTCTAACGGAGGAGGGATTAACTAAAAATCCCTGGAATAGTGCAACTTCTTATGAACTTTGCCTTTTCACGAAATCGTTTTCGCGCCAAAAATGATGGAATATATTTCGAATAGATCCATTATAAGTGCCGATTGACTACTTTCCCAACTGAAAAAAGAGCAGCTAGCATATGAAAAACAAAGCACTATTTTGGGCCATTACCGTTGCCGTATCAGGTTTTTTATTTGGTTTTGACACCGTAGTAATTTCGGGAGCAAACGAACCTATCAAGCAATTATGGAATACTTCTCCCTTGTTTCATGGAACCTTTATTATGTCGATGGCACTATGGGGAACCGTCGTTGGAGCTTTATTAGGAGGAATCCCCGCCGATAAATTTGGGAGGCGTAGGACTTTATTTTGGATTGGTGTTTTATTTTTAGTTTCGGCCCTTGGATCGTCTTTTGCTCCAGATGAATATACTTTCTCATTCTTTAGGTTTATTGGAGGCCTTGGGGTAGGCGCTTCATCAGTTGTCGCACCGATGTATATATCAGAAATATCTACGGCACACAACAGAGGGAAACTTGTTGCATTGTATCAATTCAATATTGTCTTTGGAATTTTCATAGCCTTCTTTTCAAATATGGCCTTGCAAGGGGTTGGCGGCGCCAATGATTGGCGTTGGATGCTAGGAGTCGAGGCAATACCCGCCTTGATTTTTTGCCTTATGATTCTAGGGGTGCCTAGGAGTCCGCGTTGGCTTATGCTTCAAAAAGGGAACGAAGAAGAGGCTCTAAATGTTTTAGATTCTGTTTACTCCTTTGATGTGGCGAGAACAAAATTTGAGGAAATAAAAAGTGAGATTCTTGGGTCGGTCAAAAAAACTTCGAATGTGTTTTCAAGAATCTATAGCTTTCCGTTAATGCTTGCTTTTTTGATAGCCTTCTTTAATCAATTGTCTGGTATTAATTTTTTATTATACTATGCTCCTGAAATTTTTGGAAGAGCTGGTATTGAAAATCCATTTCTAGCTTCAGTATATGTTGGTTTGGCTAATTTGGTATTTACAATTATTGGCATGAGTCTCATTGATAAATTTGGTAGGCGACAACTTTTAATTATTGGGTCGTTAGGCTATATCATCAGCTTATCTGTGGTAGCTTGGGCTTTTAAAACAGATGCGAGCGCAACTATTTTACTCACCTTTATTATACTCTTTGTTGCATCGCATGCGATTGGCCAAGGTGCCATTATTTGGGTGTTCATTTCTGAAATATTTCCGAATAAAGTTCGAGCAATGGGAAATTCATTTGGATGCGGGACACACTGGGTCTTCGCCGCAATAATTACACTCTTGACGCCAGTCTTTTTAGATGAAAAAGCGGGTATCTTAAAAGATGATCCATGGGTTATTTTTGCCTTTTTTGCAGGCATGATGGTTCTTCAGTTGCTTTTTGCCGTTTTCATTATGCCAGAAACAAAAGGGATGTCCCTGGAAGAATTAAGTAAAAAATTCGTAAAAAATGATTCGCAGTAAGGCATTTATAAAAAAGAGTTTTATTGGTGTAATTGCGCTTATCTCTATTATGGCATGCGCCAACGCTTCCGATAAAAATAAAAATGACACTTCAGAAATGAGCTATTCAGAAGAAAAACGATACCGCCCAAATTTTCATTTCACCCCAGAACAAAATTGGATGAACGATCCAAATGGAATGTTTTATTTAAACGGGGTCTACCACCTCTATTTTCAGTACTATCCAGATGATAGTGTGTGGGGGCCAATGCACTGGGGGCATGCAGTTAGCGAAGATTTAATTCAATGGGAAGAAAAGCCTATTGCAATATACCCAGACAGTTTAGGCTATATCTTTTCAGGTAGCGCAGTAGTTGACCATAAAAATAGAAGTGGGTTTGGAAAAGAGGGTGTGGCTCCCGTGATCGCAATTTTCACTTATCACGACATTGAAAAAGAAAAAAAGGGAGCGATTGATTTTCAAAGTCAGGCCATCGCTTATTCCAATGACGAAGGTGAGACTTGGACAAAATATTCAGGAAATCCAGTAATCCCTAATACTGGAATTAAAGATTTTCGCGATCCAAAAGTCGTTTGGGATGAAAAACGGGATCGCTGGGTAATGGTGCTCGCAACCTACGAAAAAACACTTTTTTATGCCTCTACAAACCTTAAAGAATGGGAGTTCTTATCGAGTTTTGGTGAAGGCATCGGAGCGCACGGTGGTGTTTGGGAATGTCCAGATTTTTTTCCTATCAACGTTCAAAATTCAGAAGAAGTAAAATGGGTATTACTTCAAAGTTTGAATCCGGGTCATATTAATGGAGGGTCAGGCACGCAGTATTTTATTGGAGATTTTGACGGCACCACATTTAACTTGGACGAAAAATTTGCGCAAGACGTAAAAGAGGACGAGGCCATTTGGTTGGATTATGGTCGTGATAATTACGCTGGTGTTACATGGTCGAACATTCCTGAAAAAGATGGAAGAACCTTATTTATAGGGTGGATGTCAAATTGGAATTACGCAATGGAAGTGCCAACGAATCGCTGGAGAAGTTCTATGACTCTGGTCCGTGAGTTGCAACTAACCCAAACAGATGGAAGCTATCGATTGGCCTCAATACCGATTAAGGAGCTCGATACCTATAAACGAACAATAATCGATACTGCAAATGTTAGGTTTAAAGGAACATATTTGATTTATGAAGGATCCAATGACGTTTTAAGTAAATCGGTCATTGAAGTAAAACTTGAAAACCAACCTAGTGAAAGATATAATTTTAGGTTGTCAAATGAAAATGGAGATACACTTGATTTTGGCATTGACAATGTAAATGCTGCCTTTTATATCGACCGCACTAATTCTGGGCTGAAAGACTTTTCAGAAAAATTCTCGAATACAGTTTCGAAGGCTTTGTTAAAATCACATGAAGATATAGCGACCATTGCGTTCATTCTTGACAAAACATCGCTAGAAATTTTTTATAATGGTGGTAAAACCGTTATGACTGAAATATTTTTCCCTACGTCATCTTTTCAAAGATTAACATTGAGTGCGCGCAATGATTCGGAGGTTCTTTTACATACTTTAAAAATGAGCAGTTTGGATTTTAACAACTAGCGATTATGGATTATTTTACCTGTTTTGGAGAGGTGCTTTGGGATGTTTTTCCGGAGGAAGTGAAAATGGGGGGAGCTCCTTTAAATGTTGCATTTCGACTACGTAAATTTGAACGGCCTGTGGCAATTATTAGTGCAGTAGGTAACGATGTGCTTGGCGATAGACTACTTCAGTATTTAGATGATAATCTAATAAACACTGCGTTTATTCAAAAAAACAAGGATTACCAAACAGGTAAGGTTCATGTTCTTTTAGACACTAGCGGATCGGCCTCCTACGAAATACAACATCCGGCGGCCTGGGATCATATTCAACTCAATAAGGAAGTCTCGGAACGGGTGGAGCGAAGCAAGGTGTTTGTTTTTGGAAGTCTAGCTTGCAGGAGTCCTGTTTCAAAACATACTTTATTTGCATTATTAAAAGTTGCCAACTTTAAAGTTTTTGACGTGAACTTGCGCCCTCCTTATTTCTCTCAAGAAATACTTAGTAAATTAATGAGTAGCGCCACCTTTATTAAATTTAATGAAGAAGAACTTGAGCTAATCTCGCAAAAGTTCGGTTCGAGCTTCACTGCCGTTGAAGATAATATGGGCTTTATTTCAAAGACCTTTGGCGCGAAATATATTTGTGTTACCAAAGGGGCTGCTGGTGCAGTTTTATTAATTGAAAAACAGTTTTACTACAATTCGGGGTATAAAATTAGTGTCAAAGATACTGTTGGCGCAGGAGATTCATTCTTAGCAACACTGATTCATAACTTGCTTTCAAACATTGAATCTCAAACCGCATTGGACCGAGCCTGTGCTTTTGGAACCTTAGTTGCTGGAAGCGACGGTGCAAATCCAGAAATAAGAGAGCGAGATATACTCGCTCTAATGAGCTAATTAGAGGATGCTATTTTATCTCGTTGAGTTTCTAATAACGAGGTTCGTTGGTATCTCAACGGTGACAAATTCTGTGGGGACTTTGTTTTTTTTATTGCTTAGCTCTTCGAAAAGCAACTTAAAAGCTGCCATGCCCATTTCTAATCCCGGCTGATTTACAGTTGACAAGGTCGGTGACGTAATTTTAGACAAAAACCAATTACTAAACCCTATAATAGAAACTTCTTCTGGAATCATAACTCCAGCTTCTTTCAATTTTACTAAAAGCCCCGTAGCCAATAAGTCCGTAAAGGCAAAGATCCCGTCTATGTTTTGATTGGATGCTAATATTTCCTTCGCAACTTTCCTCCCATCTTCGTAAGACAGGTGATCTGCTTCAAACACCAAAGCCTTGTCGTATATCATCCCGTGGGCCTCTATAGCATCCTTATATCCCAAAAAGCGATGAATTGTCGTTTGTGGTTTTAACGGTCCACGCACGTGAGCGATGGTTTTGCAGCCAGAATCGATTAAATACTTGGTTGCCTCGAATGCTGCTTTTCTGTCGTCTATAACCACTTGGCTACATTTAATCAACTTTGATATTTTATCAAACAACACTACTGGAATGCCTTCATCTATGATTGCCTTAATATGTTTAAAATTTACCGTGTCCTCTGCAAGAGATATTAAAATTCCGTCAACATTCTTTTCTAACAATAATTCAATTTGCTTTTTTTCATTCTCATAAGACTCATCAGATTGAAGCGTAATTACTAAATAACCCTCCTTTTCGGCTGCTTTAATAACCCCATGAATGATGTTAGCAAAAAAATGGTGTACAATTTCGGGAATGATTAAGCCTATTATTTTCGACTCCTGATTTCGTAAACTTTGAGCAAAAGAATTTGGTTTGTATTTTAACGTTGCAGCGAGCTCCTTCACATCCCGTTTTGTCTTCTGACTTATGTCGGGATAATCCTTTAAAGCTTTTGATGCTGTTGCCACCGAAATGCCCAAAGTATCCGCTATTAATCGTAGTGTTATTTTTGCCATTGTGAGAGGATCATTAACTGTAAAAAAAATTCAAGAATAATTTTTTGAATATATAAACTTATTTTATACTTTTCATTTTTAGATTTAAGAATTTGTCAAAATTACATAATTTCGAAAACGATTTCGGTGGCTATAATGTATAATTAGGCAGGAAATCTGACTATTTAATCGAAAAATGCACTAAACTTGGGACAAATTCTTACACAGATGTATTAATTTGCTTTAACAATTCATTATATTAGCCAATCAATTCAATTTTATTAATTAACACAAATCAACTATGAAATTTAAATTACTCAAGAAACTGGTGTTTTCGACCATTTTTATGTTCGGAAGCATAGCATTTGCTCAAACGGTGAGTGGTGTTGTAACCGAATCTTCAGGCCCCTTGGGAGGTGTGAACATTTTGGAGAAAGGAACGTCCAATGGCGTTCTAACCGATTTTGATGGAAATTACTCCATTTCCACCTCAACTGAAAACCCTGTATTAGTGTTCAGTTATATTGGATACTTAACTCAGGAGATGGAAGTAGCCGGACAAACTAGTATGAACATAACCCTAGCCGAGGATGCTTCTGTTTTAGACGAAGTTATTGTAATTGGTTATGGAACAACTACTGTACGTGATGCGACAGGAGCTGTTGCTGTAGTGAGAGCTGAAGACTTTAATGGTGGTATTATTTCATCACCAGAACAACTAATTCAAGGAAAAACATCCGGAGTTCAAATAAGCTCATCGAGTGGTGAACCAGGAGCAGGAATTGCAATACGTATTAGAGGTACAGCTTCTGTTCGTTCGAATAACAACCCTCTTTTTGTTGTTGATGGTATTCCGTTATCTGATGGAGGTACCCCAGGAGGAAGCGACCTAGGATTAGGTTCTGCAGCAGCTAAAAACCCACTTAGCTTTCTAAACCCAAGTGATATCGAGAGTATTTCAATTTTGAAAGACGCTTCAGCAACTGCAATTTACGGTTCAAGAGGTGCGAACGGTGTGGTTATTATTACAACCAAGTCTGGACGATCTGGAGCAGGTGGTGTATTTGAATTTAATACAAACATAAGTACTTCGACAACGGCAAAAAGATTTGACTTACTAGACGGCCCAACATTCTTGAGCGCTGTTGAACAATACGGAGGAAATGCCGAAGCACAAGATTTTGGAAACGATACAGATTGGCAAGATGTTATTTTTAGAAGATCAACATCTACTGAAAACAACCTTTCTTATTCAAATAATTACGGTGATGGGAACATAAGGGCGTCCTTTAGTTACGGGAAACAATTCGGTATTGTTCAAAATTCGGATCAGGAAAGAATTACTGCTCGTGTGAATGCTGCGCATCGTCTTTTCGATGACAAATTGAAATTAAACGCAAATGTGAGTATTTCTAGAATTAACGATCAAGGTGCATTAATTACAAGCAACAATGGATCCTTAGGTGATTTATTAGGAGCTTCTTATTTTGCAAATCCAACCTGGCCAAATTCGGCAGCATTTGAAACTCAAAGTGCTGTAAACCCGGCTCAACTTCTGGCGTATTTCGAAGACAAAACCAAAACCAATCGTATTTTATTGAATGGTTCTGCTGAATATGCCATATCAAATAATTTGAGCGCTAAGGTAAATCTTGGTTATGATCAATCAGCCGCCGACAGAAAACAAGTGTTAAGCGGAGCAATTTCTGGTGGGTTTAACAACGGTGCACCTGGAAACGGACGTGGATCTTATCAAGATCTTCATGTAAAGAATTCATTAATGGATCTTACATTAAACTATAACAAAGAGTTTGAAAATTCTAAACTAGAAGTTTTGGCAGGTTACTCCTACCAAAAATTCCAGAACTACGGAAGAACCATTAACGGTTTTGGTTTTGGAACAGGAAACTTTGACGTAATGGGTCAGGATTTAGAAGATTCTGCCAACACAATCGAACAGAGTATTAATTCTTCTTACCAACAGTTTGGGTATAGTAATGCTGGTCTTTCTGTAAACCAAATTGTTCCAGAAATTAATGCAGGGATTATGGTTACAGCACCAAATAGGCTTGCTGTACAATCTGTAACTGGAGATTATTACGACAATACTGATGAATTACAATCTTTCTTTGGAAGACTAAATTACTCTATCGCTGACAAATATTTATTCACTGCTACAGTTCGTGCAGATGGATCTACTCGATTTGGTCCTACTAACCAATATGGTATATTTCCTTCAGGAGCTTTTGCTTGGCAAATGCAAGAAGAAGACTTTATGCCTGATGCTGTTTCCACACTTAAACTTCGTGTAGGATATGGTATTACAGGTAATCAAGATGGTCTTGGGTATGGTAACTTTACATTTAGACAACGCTTTGGTGCTCCAGGTATTGGAAACGATGGTACTGTCTTCTTAGGAGGAACAACTGCTGTTGCATTTCAGAATGATGACTTAAAATGGGAAGAAACTGCACAAGGAGGTATTGGTTTTGATTTCGGATTTGCTGAAGACCGTTTAAGCGGTTCAGTAGACGTGTATCACAAAACGACCAAAGATTTAATTCTTCAACAAGAAGCTGCTCAACCAGCAGTGCAACCGTTTGTGTTTTCAAACTTAGATGCTAAGGTTATTAATATGGGTGTCGAATTTGCTTTAAACTATGACATCTTACAACAAGAAGATTTAACTTGGAATTTAGGCTTTAATGTTTCTTATAATGAAAATGAAGTTCAGGATTTTGATGGTCTTATACAAACTGGAGCAATTAATGGTAACGGTTTAACCGGAGCTTATGCTCAGTTATTAGCCGAAGGTCAGCCTTTATTCTCCTACTACCTAAGAGAGTTTGGTGGATTTGATGAAAACGGTGTTTCTATATACCCTGAAGGAGATGTTCAACAATTTGTTGGAAAAAGTGCTTTACCAGACTATATTGTAGGTATCTCAACTAATTTCTCTTACAAAAGGTTCAACTTCGCTGCATACTTCAATGGACAGTATGGACAATACATATACAACAATACTGCTAATGCGTATCAAACTGCTGGTATTATTGGTGTAGCGAAAAACGTAACAGCTGATGTACTAACAAATGGTGAATCAAAAGCAAATGCTCCTGATGTATCTACTCGATTCTTAGAGAAAGGTGATTTCTTAAGGTTAGCAAATCTTTCAATTGGTTATGACCTTAAACTGAAACAAGATGGGGCTTTAAACTCCTTACGTTTTTTACTAACTGGTTCAAACCTGTTTGTAATCACACCTTATTCTGGATTAGATCCTGAAGTTGATACTCCAAAGGGGCTTAATAATATCCCTTCTGCAGGTATTGATTATACTAGTTATCCAAGAGCTAAAAGTTTTACACTTGGAATAAATGCAACATTTTAAAAAATATATTATGAAAAGAACAGAAATATACAAATTACTTCTCTGCGCATTTTTAGTAAGTGCGTATAGTTGTACAGATCTTGAAATTGAACAAACCGATTCGAATTTTGAAAATTTGACGGGAGAATTTGCAGGTGTTGACCCTGCTGCAGGTCTTGACGGTCTTTATAATGACTGGAGAGGACAAATAGAAAATCAAGGAGATTTATATGCTTTGAACGAAGTATCTACAGACGAGCAATTAGTTGCCACTCGTGGAACCGATTGGGGTGACAACGGTGTTTGGCGTACGCTTCACGCGCACAACTGGGATGCGAACCATTCAATGGTAAAAGCTACTTGGAATAATCTAAACCAAAATGTGTTTAGAGCGACTGCAATTATGGATTCTCGAAGTGGTGGAAATGCACTGCAAATTGCAGAAGCAAAATTCTTAAGAGCTTTATCTACTTACTATCTAGTTGATTTATATGGTCAAGCTCCATTTAGAACACCGGACGAAGGAATTGATGTAAACCCTTCTGTTAAAAACAGAGTAGAGGCTTTCGAATTTGCA
>TARA_B110000211_G_scaffold164576_1_pt1 | contig 22364 bp, 17 predicted proteins | sample TARA_B110000211 | Tara Oceans TARA_B110000211 (sample SAMEA4397516) | marine metagenome | biome: Polar Biome; feature: [DCM] deep chlorophyll maximum layer (ENVO:01000326); material: water (ENVO:00002006), including particulate matter (ENVO:01000060) such as... | depth 30 m
ATCAATCATTGAAAAGCGTATGCGTCGTGATGTTGATCGCCAAGGTTTCTTTATGCACGGCTTCGTTATCATGAATGGTGATACTGAAAACGGTATTGTTAATGAAAATAGAATTACTTTAACAAGCTCGTTAGTAAATTACGCTTTAGAGCATCAAATTGATGAAATCGTTGTTGCCAATGATGAACGACGTGGAAACCTACCTGTTGATGAACTCTTTGCTTGTAAGATTAGAGGGGTAGAAGTTACTGAAATTCTTGATTTCATAGAGCGTGAAACCGGCCAAATAGCGGTGAATCTAATTTACCCAAGCTGGGTAATTTATTCAAATGGCTTTGCCTCAGCTAATCACCTTCGCAATACATTGGATTGGATTTTTAACGCCACTATGGGCTTTTTCTTATTTTTGCTAACATGGCCAGTAATGCTTATTACGGCTGTGTTGATTAAGCTTGATGAAGGTATAAAAGCACCAATCTTTTATTCCCAAGAGCGAGTTGGCTTAGATGGTCAAGCATTTAGTATTCTTAAATTTAGAAGTATGCGTATCGATGCAGAAAAAAATGGTGCCCAAATGGCATCTGAAAATGATGATCGAACCACTAAAATTGGTAAGTTTATCCGTAAATATCGCGTTGATGAACTTCCGCAAATATATAATGTAATGCGCGGTGACATGGGTTTTGTTGGTCCACGTCCAGAACGTCCAGAGTTTGTACAGCAACTTATTAAGAATATACCTTACTATAACGAGCGCCATAACGTGAAGCCAGGCTTAACTGGTTGGGCACAACTTAAGTATCCTTACGGCGCTACTGAAGAAGACTCTTTAGAAAAATTAAAATACGACCTGTACTATATCAAGCATCGTAGTTTTATGTTAGATCTATTAATACTAATTCGTACGGTTGAAATTGTTTTGTTTGGAAAGGGCAGATAATGGGGTTGTTAACTTTTATCAAGCAGGATCTTAGACGAAAACATGAAGTCTTTTTAGGTGATGGCTCCAATATATCTTTTTTTAGAGTGCTTTTTACCGACGGTACAAGTGCTAACGTAATTTATCGTTTAGCATTAGCATGTAGCAAGTATAAAGTTTTAGCGCCACTAGCGTTAATTTTTCAGCATATAAACCGAATATACAATGGCTGCACCATCGGGGTTAAATCTACTTCAGAAATAGGTTTTGTATTAATGCACCCAGTAGGGGTTGTTATTAATTCTAGCGTTAAAATGGGGCGAAATATCACCATAGAAAGCGGCGTTGTTATAGGCGCAGAAAAAGGTCTATCTCCTATATTAGGCAATAACGTATTTATTGGTGCAGGAGCTAAAATTATTGGTAATGTTACTGTAGGTGACAATGTCAAGATTGGTGCTAACGCAGTGGTAGTTAAAGACTTGCCAAGTAACTGCACCGCTTTAGGTATTCCCGCTAAAGCGAGGCTCAACAAATAATGATTACATTAGAATTATTGTTTGTTTTTTCAGTCTTCATCATACTATATACGTATGTTTTTTATCCACTGATATTAATCACTATCAGTGGTGTAATTCAGGTGTTTAAAGACACTGCCTTCGTTTTCAACAAAGAAGAGCGTAGAACTAGATTCTCTTCATTGCCAGAAGTAACTATTATTATTGCGGCATACAACGAAGAAAAGTGCATCGAAGAACGCATCAATAACTTACTTGCCTTAGATTACCCAAGTGAAAAAGTGAGATTTTTAATTGGCTCTGACGGGAGTACTGATAACACGAATGCAATTTTAAATACCTTTGACCACCCAATTGATCACCCAAACTTAACTATTCATTGTTTTGAGCAAAACCGCGGAAAAATAAATGTTTTAAATGATTTAATGACTAAGGTTAAATCACCCATTACTATTTTTTCTGATGCTAATACAATGTTTAATGCTGATGCTATACATCATTTAGTTTCACACTTTGAATCTGAAAAAATAGGTGCCGTTTGTGGAGAGCTGCATTTAATTGATCCATTCTCAGGTGATAACAAAGACAACCTGTATTGGAAGTATGAACAAGCCCTAAAGTTTCATGAATCCAGATTAAATGCATTATTAGGAGCAAATGGTGCTATTTACGCAATTAGAACAGAAACATACTTACCGTTACCAACTAACACTATAATTGACGACTTTTGTATTGTTATGAATATAGCGCAGAAAGGTTATACAGTTTTATATGCACCAGAAGCCAAGGCAATTGAAGAAATAGCCCCTGATTTAGCCGAAGAGTCATCGAGAAGAGTTAGAATTGGTGCCGGAAATTATCAAGCAATGATGAGGTTAGGTTGGTTATTAAACCCGTTACAAGGCTCTCGTTTTTTCTCCTATATTAGCCATAAAGTATTAAGGTGGTTTGTGCCTCATTTTATGGTGTTAGCTCTAATTTTCAACTTAGTACTAGCGGTTGACCATGACCTATACCGATATACATTACTCTTACAAATTACTTTTTATTTATTGGCTATTGTAGGCCTAAAAATAAAGTCAGGTAATGGAATACACATTAAGCTTCTACAACTTATTGCCTTTTTCGTCTCAATGAATTTCTCGCTACTTCGAGGCTTTCTTAAATTTTTAAATAAAAATCTATCCGCTACTTGGGAGAGCACATCCAGATGATCATAGCGCTGCTTTTATCACTCTTTATTATAGGGATTTTTATCTTTGTTGTTCGCAAGAAAGAAATGCAAACATGGCTACCAACTTATGTAAAACAAGGCTTCTTTCCTAATAAAAAATTTGTGGGTCCTAAGCACATCATGTTTTGTTTTGTTGACCACTATGAGCCACAGTGGATGAATAAAGATAATATAAACCTTGAGCGTGAAAGAGTTGACCGGTGGATGACAGATTACCCAATAATGGCGGCACAATATACGGATGCAGATGGGTATCACCCTAAACACTCATTTTTCTTCCCTGAAGAAGAGTACAGGAAAGAGCATTTAGACAAACTTTCAGACTTATGTGCTAGAGGGTTTGGCGAAATTGAGATACATTTGCATCATGAAAATGATACCAGTGATAATCTAAGAGCAACGCTAACAAATTTCGCAGAATTGCTCTACAAAGATCACGGAGCATTAAGTTTAGATCCAGAAACAGGCAAGCCTACCTATGCTTTTATTCACGGCAATTGGGCGCTGGATAACTCGCATGCACATGGACATTGGTGTGGGGTAAATGACGAACTTATTATATTAAAAGAAACTGGCTGTTACGCCGATTTTACTTTTCCATCACCCGATACCACTCAACCAGCTATGGTAAATTGTATTTATTACGCGAAAGATGATCCAGTAAAGCCGAAATCATACAATAAAGGCCGAAAAGTTAAAAAAGGTGGTAGTTCTTGGGGAGATTTAATGATCGTCCAAGGTGTACTGAAATTAAATTGGCAAAACCGAAAGTTTGGTATCATTCCAAAGATTGAACAATCTGATGTTAGAAATACCCTTCCTCCGAGCAAAGAAAGAGTCGATATGTGGGTGGATCAAGCAATTCATATTGAGAATAGACCCGATTGGATTTTTATAAAAGTGCATACGCATGGTACTCAAGAAACTTCTATGGAAACATTATTAGGGAAACCCATTAATGAAATGCATCAACATTTAAATGCAAAATATAATGACGGTAAGAATTACTTTTTACATTATGTAAGTTCACGCGAAATGTACAATATTATAAAAGCAGCAGAAGATTGTAAAAAAGGTAACCCGAATGACTATCGTAATTTTGTAATCCCTAAGCCAGAGTTTAAAAGGAGTCCGATTTAATGCTTGCAAAAGTATTGAGAAGGCTTGAACGCTATATAGGGGCCGATTCCATTAGATGGGCTAATATTCCTGATGGTTTATATAGCTTTAATTTTCATCGAATTGGTGATTGGCAAGCTACGCGTTTTGATCCCTGTGTGTTTTCATGTAATTCGAAGCAGTTAGATGAGTTTATCGTTTTTTTTAAACAAGAGTTTGACATTATTTCTATCGCAGAAGCAGTTCAACTTGTTAAAAAAAATACGGATAAAATTCATGGGAAATATTTAGTTATCACCTTTGATGATGGCTACAAAGACAATTACACTGAAGCTTTCCCTATTTTAAAAGCTCATAATGTACCGGCATGCTTTTTTATCGCGACAAGCCTAATAGGTGATAAAAAATTACCCTGGTGGGACCGTATTGCATACAACTATAAGAAAAATAAGTTTAAAGCTCTTAAATTATCAAGTTGGAGTGATACAGTGAAATATAATGGAGACGAACGTGAATTTATTCGTGGTATGTTAGCTGCAGCAAAGCTTAGTAATTCTCCTATTGAAGAGCAATTAAATGAATTGGAAACATTGTTTCCAATAGGTGGCGAGTTACCCACACAAGAGTTTATGTCTTGGCAAGATTTATCTGAAATGATAAAGCACGGCATGGATGTTGGCGCACATTCACATAATCACGAAATATTAGCAAACCTTACTCAAGAAGATATTATTTTTGAGTTAACACATTCAAAAATGCTAATAGAAAAACACTTACCTTATAAAGTAAGTTCTTTTTCCTATCCAGTTGGTAGCCAGGGAACATACAATGAGCAAGTTACTAACGCTTTAGTTAATTGTGGTTATGACATAGCATTCAATTTTCAGCCAGGTATCAATGTTAACATTGCCGCTAATAAATATGACTTAAGGCGATTTTCAATCGAGCCTTCAACTACCATTAGTACACTAAAAAACACCTTAGGTTACGCTAAAATATACTGATATCTGAAAAAAGCGACAGCAATAAAAATGAAAATACTTCATTGTGTCAGCAGCTTAAAAGTTGGCGGTGCAGAAAAACTAGTAAAAAACTTATCGCTTTCACAGCACGCGAATGGGCAAAATGTCTCTGTTTTATCATTTGGTGATGAAACGGATGAATTTCAGCAAGCACTAAAGTGCTCAAAAATAAAAATTTATAATATTGCGGGCGGTTTTTTTAAAAAACAATATCAGCTAGCAAAGCTGATCAAGCAATTTGACGTGATACATATTCATTCACCAGCGGTTATTAGAGCCTTTTTATTTATTTCCCCACTGTTGATGCTTAAACACGTTATATATACCATTCATGGTGAAGTTGCGCCGAATTTAAAGGGAATTAAAACATCTCATATCATCGCTCGTTACTATGTAGATTATACCTTTGCGGTATCCGAACAAACAAAGCTTAAAGCTAAAACACTTTTTAATTGGCCGGTAGAAAAAATTATCGTTATTAAAAATGGCGTGGCTATTTCAAACATAAAAAATCAAACAAATAATCAAGAAAAGCTAATTATTGGCACGGTGTCACGTTTAATCCCATTGAAAAGAATTGAAGATGTAATTCAATGTATAAGTGATTATAACCTTAGTGAAAAGCTGAGCTTAAAAATATATGGTGACGGACCGCAAAGGAAGGAATTAGAAGCGCTAGTTCAACAAACAGGCTTAACAAATCATGTTATGTTTATGAATAATGTTATCGATGAAGGCAAAATTTATCCTGAACTTGATTGCTTAATTATTAGTTCTGAAACTGAAGGTTTACCCATGGTGCTGCTAGAAGCTATGGCTAGCGGTGTGCCTTGCATTAGTTCTCGGGTAGGGGCAATACCAGACATTATTACAGCAAGCGAAGCTGGCTTTTTATATGACACTGGAAATATATCTCAGTTAGGCCAGCATCTCGAATTTATTTGCGCGAATAAAAATATATTATCTGAAAAAGGCAAATTAGGTCAAAAATACGTGGCGGATAACTTTTCAATTGATGATATTGCCAAAACCTATCAACAATATTATGGGTATAAAGCATGAAAAAGCAGATCCTATTTTTCTCCAATTTATATCCATTGCCTTGGGAGCAAACAAGAGGGCAATTTAACCTGCAGCAAACTGCACATATGGAAACGCAAGCAAGCCTGTCATATTTAATCCCTGTTTCATTTGTAACTTGGTTTAAAAAGGTTTTAATTGGCCGAGAAAATTATGCAGACAAAAACATCTGTTTATTTCCATTTTTCTATGTTCCAGGTATTGGCCGTTCACTGCATCCATTATTTATGCTGCTCTCTATTATAATTAGCATTAAACCGTTAATTTGGTTTGCTAAACACAAATATGTACTGACAAGTTGGGCTTACCCCGAAGGTGTAACTGCCGCTATTTTAAAAAAAATATTTGGTTTTAAATTAACTATTGATTGCTTAGGTAGTGACGTTAACGTACACAGCCTATGTCCTAGAAGAAAAAAACAGCTCGCATTTGCTTTTAGGTATGCCACAACAGTAGCTACCAAAAGCAAAGCACTTGCTAATAAAGTACTTGAAATAGCCCCCAGTGCTAAAGTGAAAACAATTTACAATGGCGTTAATTTTGAGCGCTTTAGCGTTGAGAAAAAACCTGATAGTTCAAAGCTAAAATTGTTGTTTATAGGTAACTTAATCGCAACTAAAGGTGTGTTTGAGTTATTAGCAGCTGCAAAATTACTACAAGATAAAAACATAGATTTTGAATTGTCTTTAATTGGCCAAGGGCCTGAAAAAAATAAATTAACTGCATATATAACACAAAACAAGCTACAAAGTATGGTTAAAATAATCGGTGCTGTTGCGCATGAGCAACTTAACCGATGGCTTGCCAACTCACATGCCTTAATTTTGCCTAGCTATAGAGAAGGCGTGCCTAATGTAATAATGGAAGCATTAGCGACAGGTACACCAGTAGTTGCAACAAGTGTTGGTGGTATTCCTGAAGTAATTACTAATCAAGTTAACGGCATACTACTTAATAGCCATCAGCCTGAAGATATTTATCAAGGCATTTTGCAATTTACCGAGCAAAACTGGTCAAGCGAAAGTATTGTTAAGTCAATTGAGAACTTTACTTGGCAAAATACTAGTGAGCAATTTCTAGGTGGGTTTACATGAGCTTAACTCAAGAGCTCACACCTTTAGTGCAGCTTGCTTTGTTCAACGTGGCGCATCGATGAAAGAAAAATTACTTAAAAGCTCCATTTTTAGAGTCATTGAAATTGTCACGGTAACCATTATATCGCTGGCGTTAACACCATACCTAATTAAACACTTAGGTGATGAAAACTATGGCTTATGGTTATTAATTCTATCCACATTAGGTTGGTTTAACTTTATAGACTTAGGCTTTTCCTCAGCAGTTAAACGAGAAATAGCAATAGCACTAGAAAAGGCCGATAACCACCGCATTAATGTTGTTTTTTCGGTTGCCGTTGTGCTTTTTGGTACATTAGGCGCATTTGCGGCAAGTTGTTTATTATTACTGGCATTAGTACCTGAAGCTTTAGGCATAAACCAAAATAGCCAGAATACCGCAGCAATAGCGTTGTCGATATTGGCCTTTAAGGTTTTTCTCGATTTTATGATGAATAGCTTTCATGGCTTTTTTACTGCTTATTTACGCATGGATATCGACGCTAATATCAGTTTGCTAAACACTATGATTAAGTCACTCATGGTGTTTTATCTGGTTATTGACTTAAATATATATGGTGCAGTAATCGCTACCATTAGTGCTGATATTATTACGCATATTCTAAAGGTTTATTATGCCAAGCGGCTTAATAAGGACTTTAAGTTTTCAATAAAATTTGTTTCTCTAAATGAAGTAAAATACCTGTTCTCATATTCTAAACATTTAGTTGCGGCCGGCATTGCCAATACCATACTTAGACGTTCAGATCCGGTCGTTATTAGCCATATATTAGGGCTTAAATTTGTTGCTTTGTATGGCGTTATTAATAACTTGATTAATCAGATTGAAAGCTTAGTTGAAGCTGTAGTTGGAGTTTTTAATCCAATGCTTAATCGCCTTGTCGCCAGAAACAACAACATCGATAATACGTTTAAAGAAATAGTAGATGTTAATTTTTTTGTTGTTATTTTGCTTTATGCCCCGCTTGCTATTTTAGCTGAAGACTTTATCTTTCTTTGGATAGGTGGCGAATATGCACAGCATGCCAACTTAGCCTCTATTCTTGGGTTTGCCTATATTTGTAAGTCAGTTTCAAGACCTGTCGGTGCGCTATTGTTAGCACAAGCTAATCATAAGCTGATGTCGGTGGTAAGTTTAATTGGTGCCATAGTAAATATTTCATTATCAATAATACTTGCCCTGCAATGGGGGCTATTTGGCATTGCGGTAGCGACAGCGATGAGCTTCTTTCTTAGTGAAGTGGTATTAAACCTATGGCTATTAAAGCGTTATAATAATTTTTCTGTTAGACTGCCGATAATTAAGTTTACTATTCTGCTTTCCAGTTATATTAGTCTAGTATTTGTTGGCCGAATTATTTTTCAACAATTACCACCGTTGAGTTGGGTGGAATTGATACTTTCAGCGGGTGTCATTGTAACCGTTATTTTTATATTTTCTTGGTTTTTAATTTTAACAGGTCACATGCGAAAAACGTTGGTAGGCATGCTGTTAAAAAAAAGCTAAATGTAAAGTCATAGGTAAATATCATGTCACAAGCGTTAGTTTCCGTTGTCATTCCTTTTTATAAAGGTGAGCAATATATAGAAAAAACCATTAATAGTGTTTTGCAGCAAAGCTATAACAACTTTGAGTTGCTCATTGTTAACGATGGTAGCCCAAATGCTGAAAGCAGTTTTTTTGCTAAGTTGTGCGAAAAAGATAACCGTATTATTGTTTTACATAAAAATAATGGCGGCGTAGCTTGTGCACGGCAATTCGGTATAGCAAAAGCTAAAGGCGAATTTATTGCCTTTTGTGATCAAGATGATCTTTGGTTGCCCGAAAAACTGGCTAAACAATTACCATTATTTGATAACCCTAAAGTAGGCCTAGTCTATTGTGGCGCTATAGAAGATCATATCACTGAAGGTCGAAAGGTTGAGTTGCCGTTCTTTAATAGCTACCGTGGCAACATATACTCTTGTTTAATCAATAAAAATGAAATTGTCAGCTGCACAGCGGTTGCCAAAAAGTCAATGTTAATTGAGTCGCAGGCCTTTGATGCGGATATTGAGTTAATGGGGGTTGATGACTGGTTAGCTTGGCTTAAAATGTCACTTATCTGTGAAGTCGATTTTATAGAAGAGTATTTAGCAATACATGTATTTCATGGTGAAAACTATTCTTCTAATGAAGCAAAAATGTATAAAGCAGAGCTTGTATGCTTAGAAAAAATTAAACCGCTTGCACAGGTAAATAAGAAAGTACAAGAAGTTAAATATCATCAAGTAGAAGCCAATATTCATTTACGCTACGCGGAAGCATTTATATATAACGGTGACTTTTCTTTAGGTGCTGATGCGTTATTGCATGCCGCCATTGCTTTAAATAGTGTAAAAATTAAATGCAAAGGCTTGTTATTTAAGTACGTCCCTAGTACTTTTTTACGTTTTGCTCAATCGTTTAAGCGAAGTTTTTTGTAATCGTTAATATGTAAAGTGATAAGTTATTGATTGTTATGAATAAAATTAAAAAAATTTGGGTGCTATTAATAAAGCTAATACTGTATTGCTTTACAAATATATTACCCAAAAAGAAAAACCTTTGGGTTTTTGGTGCTTGGTTTGGACAAAAGTATAGTGATAACCCTAAAGCATTTTTCGAATATATTAACCTTAATCAAAAGCATATTGATGCTATATGGATCAGCAAAAGCACTGATGTTATTGAACACGTAAGGAGTTTAGGGTTCAAAGCGCATAATGAGCAAAGCATTGTAGGAATGTGGTATCAATTAAGGTCTGAATTTGCGTTTGTTTGTCAATCATTGCACGATGATCTTTATCCTGCTGCAATAGGTAAAAAAACAACTGTAGTAAATTTATGGCACGGTCTACCGCTTAAAAAAATAATGTATGATGTTTTTGGTGATAATAAAGCTAACAAAAACATTGCAGGAAAGTTATTCGATTTTTTATCTCCCTATGAAAAAATCAGGAATGACTTCTTAATAGCAACAAGTGAAGAAACGCAGAGCACACTATCTAAAGCGTTTCGTTTATCTAAAGAACGTACCATCATAACTGGCTTTTCAAGGAATGATGTTTTTTTAAAACCAGCAAATGAATCAAAAAATAAAGCTTTTAGGTGTATTTATATGCCGACTTTTCGCGGTGGAATGGGGTCAGAATGTGACTTGTTTGCGCAATACGGTTTTAATGTTCAACAGATTGATACGATATTGCAGGTAAATAATATTGAGCTTGTCTTAAGAATGCACCCAGTCAATAAGCCGCCTGAATACATTACTCAGGCGATAATAGTGTCAAGTAACATCACTATAGATAAATCAGCTGATATCTTTGATTCAATTGCGGATTACGACTGTATGATAACGGATTATTCAGGTGGTTATTTTGATTTTATGTTGTCAGGTAAACCTATTCTTTTTGCACCCTTTGACCTAGAGAAGTACAAACAACAAGAACGAGACTTATATTATTTGTATGAAGAAGTTACCCTCGAACCATACGCATATACTTGGCCTGAATTAATCGATAATATCATCATCGTAAAGCAAGGTAAACTTCCAATTAGCTACCAGCAGGCATATGAAATATTACAACAAAAATTTCATTATCCATTAGCTTTCAATGGTAAAAGTTTCTCTGATAACCTTTACGAACGGCTATCTCATTTAAATGGATCTGGTTAATATATCTTCAGCCTCTACTTTGGTAATGAAATCGTTATATCTTTGGGATAAAAGACACCATATAATTTGGCACTCTGGTTGGTTCAGCTCCATACAGGAGCTGTATACTTCATGGCATAATGATAGGATCCTGTCTTTATATTTTTGATCACCAAGTTTGTATAAGATAACGCCAGTTGCCATTACTCTATTTTTATGAGTATATTCTGAATTCTTAATTTTCCTTTCTATGAATTTTATAGTCTCAGGCATTGATAAAGCATAGCGTTCCTGTCCTTTAGCTTCTTCTACCTCATCCCATATGCTATTTTTATTTTTGTGTGCTGGAGAATACTTTATAACTATTCCTTTATCACACATAGACTTTATTTGGTTAATATCATCGACTATAGCGCGGCTATCAACATATAAAACGTATTCAAAAGAATAAAGTTCATTTAATATATGCTGATCAAGCTGCAGAAATTTTACTTTCTTTGCAATGAGAGATGAAGCTACGCTCTCTATCCCACTTAATGTATCATTTTTTATAAAAGAGTATTTCCAACCTTTTGATATAATTTCTTTTTTTAATGATTTATTATTTGTAAAAAAAATAGCCTTGTCGCAATTCTTTGGGGCTAATGGCACTACTGATTGAACTTGAAAGAAAGAATATAATTTTGAAGGGATTAATGACTTTATAAGATACTTCATATAAGCGACGAGTTGTGGGATTGATTTTTTTTTGTTTGGTTTCTGAAAGCGCTGACCAAACCAGCATGAAATAACTACTAAATTATTCATAAAATTAACTATCCTATATTGTATTTTTTATATTGAAAAGAAGAGTATAAAGTTAAAGTGTACTAAAATTTCGAGTTTAATGGTTAGGCTAAACTATCTCAATTGTTTACTACTAATATCTTAGTTACTCTTCACTTAAATAATTTTTATATGCATTACAAAAGGAAAACAAGTTTATTACCATCCAAACCTTCATCGCTAAGCTATGATTTTTAACCAAATTCTTATCATCTAACAACGATATAACAAAACCTGTATCAATAACTTGATTTGCAATATTATTTTTATCGCTGAGTATATTTCGAGCTTGTTCAGCAAAACTGCCGCCTAACCATTTGTCTAATGGTACTGGAAAGCCCATCTTATTACGGTAGAGTATTTCATCAGGCAAGTACTTTTCGCCTACTTTTTTAAGGATGTATTTTGGCGTGTCATATTTTTCTGAGTTTTGATCGGCCATTTTGTTTTTGGCTAATTCTTGAGCTTGTTCAGAGTTCCATTTTAGCTTGTATTTATTTGGTATAGTGAAGGCAAACTCAACCAAGCGGTGATCAACAAAAGGTACTCGCGCCTCAACTGATGTTGCCATTGTGGTGGTGTCAACACGAGACAATAGCCCTTGTAAGTGCACAGTTTCAAAGGTGTACATCATTTTTGTTTGATAATCAGCGTCAGGTACTTCATTAAAGCTTTGTTGGAATTTTTTATTTAATGCTATTTCTATTGTTTGCCAATCAACATTCTTGGCTAGTAAACTATTTTTTAGCTCTGGTTTGGTATAGCTGTAATTAAAAAGAAAGTGTTCTAAATCTGAAGCAAATAGCTGTTGACCGTATTTTTTCTCAAACAGCGCTGAACTCTCTGGATTTTCTTTCAACTCTCGTTGGTTTTCAAAGTCATCGCTTGAGCGAAATATTCTGCCATAGCCACCAAATATTTCATCAGCACCTTCACCAGAAAGTACAACAGTAATGTCTTTTTTCAGCTCTTTGCTCATTAAATATAGTGGGACTTCATTAGGGACTGAAAGTGGAGCGTCTTTAAAGGCGACAAGTTTGTTCAGGGTATCAAAGTATTCTGTTGCGTTTAGGTTAATGGCTTTGTGATCAGTTTGATAAAGTTTAGCGACTGAATCTGCAAAATCAAACTCGTTATACCCCTCCTCTGAAAAACCTATAGTGTAGGTTTTTATTGGTGCTTGGGTATATTTTGACATAATTGCCGTGACTAAACTCGAGTCAACACCACCTGATAAATATGCGCCGAAAGGTACGTCAGAGATCATACGATATTTAATTGCGGAATGTAGCAATTCATCTACACGCTTTAAATAATACGCTTCGCCTTTATCTTCACTTTGGTCAACAAAGTCAGCTAATTGCCAGTACTTATGTTGGGTGGTACCTTGTTTGGTAATATGGAGGTAACTACCTGGATTAAGATTTTGAATCCCTTCAAAAAATGTTTCACCTAGAATTGAGTAACGGTATGAAAAATAAGAAGAGACTGTTTTTTTATTTAAAGTAAACTTACGCTTTGCTAAGGCTAAAATTGATTTAACTTCAGATGAAAAAATATAGCCTTTTTCACTTTGATAATAAAATAACGGTTTTATTCCTAGGCGGTCACGTACCACATAAGTACAGTCTTGCTCAGGCCTTTTATCGACGATGATAAAGGCGAACATGCCGATAAACTGTTGAATGCAGTCAATGCCGTATTGCAAGTAGCATTTTAGTAACACTTCAGTATCTGACTGTGACGTAAATTTAACTCCAAATTCTTCTAATGCACTTCTAAGCTCTTTAAAGTTATACACTTCACCATTAAAGATTAGCGCAACATTATTACAATCCGAATACATTGGCTGGTGGCCTGAGTCAGACAGGTCCATAATACTTAAACGTGTATGACCCAGCTTATTTCCATGAAATGTATCAAAACCGCTGTCATTTGGACCGCGGTGTGCTTGTAAAGCTAATGCGGTTGAAAAGTCTTTGTCGCTAATATTATGATTTGTATCGCCAATCGTTGCTAATATACCGCACATACTGTTCCCTGAAATTTTACTGAAATATTAAATTGTTATTTATCTTTACGAAGATCGAGTAAGACATTGTTAATCAGTGTAGATGAAGTGCCTTTTGTATAAGGAAAATATACCACACGCACGCCTTCTTCTTTAAATTGCTGATCAATAGCTTGCCATTTTTCACTTTTAAACCAATCATCACCAACAAACATGACATCAAATTTAACTTTTTGCCACTGTGTGTATTTATCCATATCTTCTTGTGGAATTACTGCGTCTACATAACGACAAGAGCGTACAACTTCCATTCTTTCTTCAAATGATATAACTGACTTTTTATTTTTATAGCTCACCAATTCATCGGTTGTAACACCAACCACTAATTTATCGCACATGCCTTTAGCATTACGCAATAAATTAACGTGTCCAACATGAAACAAATCAAAAACACCTGTTGTGTATCCTAAAATCATATATTCTCCTTTTATAAGCCCATTTTAAGCGTTATATAGACCGCAACAATAATTACCCAGCAATATAACATGGAGCGAATCGCAATGTTAGCGCTAAAGAACTGTTCTAGTTTAGGTACTAATTTTACCAAACGAATATGACTTGCTAAGCTCATTCCGATAAAGATGAAAAGCAATAAGGTATAGCTTCTACTAATAAAGAAGGCTGTCACCATAAACCCCACCAGAGAAAAAAATAAGGTTTGGTTTAAAGCATATTCAGTATTCAATGTTATGACTTTATTTTCTTGTTCTTGGCGATCTTTTTTCGCTTTCCTCGTGTTTTGTGAATTAACTAAACTCGCTTTCTGTGTGGTTAAAATAGCTGCCTGTCGCTCTAATTTTTCTTTGTTACGATACTTAATAATATGATAACCAACTAATGCCGTAAAAATTAATGCTCCGCCCCAAAGGCTATACCCGGGAATACCTAGCTCGCCTACAATGTGTACATAGGAGTTATGCGCAACTAATCCATGCTCCTCTCGAAAGCGCCCTTTACCTATGCCGAATATAGGGTTTGATAACATCATGTGAATGCCGTGGTACCATGCCTCTAATCGACCATTGGCAGAAGCGTCGATGTTTCTTTGTAAAGAAGCTACAACAGTGGCGGCTATTGGCGCTAACACCATAGCTGCAATAAATAGTCGAGGACCGGCATAGGTGACTAAAAAATATACTCCCACTAAAGAACCTGCGCCTAGCATAGTCCCTCGTGAGCCTGTTAAATATATCCCGTAAAGTAAAGTTGCGAGAATACACAACATAATCACTTTAGTAAGGGCTTTACCTTGCTTATAAAAATAAATGGTAAAGGGGATACACATTACTAAAAACATACCTAAGTCATTCGGGTCACTAAAAAAACCTAAATAAGTTATACGGCGTTCGCCTAAATCGATGTAGCCTACAGAGTGACTATATAGCGCCCAACCGTAGCCCATGCTAGCGGTTTGTTGTACATGACCATTATGAACCATCAAAAGCGCGGCAACTAAACAAATCATCATCAGGGCATGTTGTCGCTTTATGGTAGTAATGCATGCACTATATAAGAATAATGGAATGATCGAGCTGACAAATAGTTGTATAGCTTCATCTACCCCGGTTATGCCTGAGCCATTTAAAAATCCCGACATAATAATTAATGGCGACAGGGCAAATAACATCCAATGTTGAGGATATAATTTTAATGGCCGCTGGCTGATTAAAGTGGCGGTAAAGCAAAGAATGGCTAAAATTTTTATTAATATCCATGTCCTGCTATCTACAAACATTTCATGAGGTCGTATTAAAACTGCCGCAGTGTAGAAAAATAGCAAGAAAAACGCTAAGTTAGAATCACTGTTTTCTTTTGTTGGAAATTGACGTGTCATAAATACTCAACTAGATGCTGTAAATAATGTTGATGTTAGTTTTGAAAAATAAATTCTAATTTTACTTTTTTCCGCCGACAGTGAATAGATATTTTCGGGTATCTTATTGATAAATTTACTTTTGTAACTATTTGTTAATTCGCCAGCCATGAAATCATAACGTGCAAGTGGGCTATTAATAATACTCCAAATGTGTAAGGCAAACCCAGGTGAAAGTTGCGCATGATTGCCTTCATCCCAACCGCTTTGATAAAAGTACAAGGTATTGTGGTCTGTTAGGTAGTAGTTAATCGCAACCGTTTCACCATTAATTGTTAGCACACTCATTTTTGTATTATTGTGTTTTTGAAAGTCTTGATGAAAATGAGTGAAGTCTGGGTGAAAAAAAGCGCCTAAATTGCCTTTTTGAGTCCACCTGTTTTGGTGTAATTCAATCAACTGTTGCCAATATTCTTGGTAATGCTCCAGTGATACCCACGAAAAAGTTGCACCAAGTTGTTGTAGTTTAGTACTACACCTATGCCATTTAGTGCGGTTGTTTTTACTCAGTGTTAATAGGTAATTGTTATTATGATCGATAAGATAACGTTGCCCGGTAATTTTACTGCTGGCGTTTTTAAGCAGCGGCAGTATTTTCAGCCAGTTTGAACTTGCTAGTACATTATTACAAACAACCCGATCAAAAGCTATTTGTTGAATTTTATCAGCAAGTTCAATGTATGCGTAGTTGAATGCTTCTGTGATGACTACGTCTTGAAATTCTGATAAAACTTCGCTTTCTTCAGGCTCACCTTGCCCTAAAGGAAGTAGTGTTGAAATTGACAATAATCCCGACTTTATTTGTAAATAAAGTGGTGCTATGGCTATTAGTTTATTGTTGTTAAAGCCTGAAATTACTTTAAGTTGCCATGACGACTGCCAATAGATGTCTATCCAAGTCATTATCCACTGTGGTGAGGAGAATAGGTTAGCTTGGCTTGTTTGCACTAACTCTTGCCATTGCTCGGTATATTGTTTTAACTGTTCAATATCCTCGATTAATCGCCATTCTATTGTTTTAACAGTGTTGCTATTGGCCATGAATAGTATTGTATTCGTTATGTTTAATGCCAAAAAAGCCGGCAATAGTACCTGCTGCGGAGCAAAGCCTAAATAAACCATCAACAAAGGTGGTTTTATTCAAAGTTAATAAGCCTAAAATACAATAGCCTAAACCACGTAAAATTCTTACCCCGGTCAGTGCTAAGCAATAGACTATGGCTTTTATAAAGGTGTCCTCAAACAAATGGCTACGAGTAAAGCCAATACCCGAGCGAAAGCCTCTTTTTAAAAACCATTTTACTGTCGCTCTGGATTTTGGAAACTCTTCAATAACTGGGGCCACGGTATAAATAGCTTTAAAGCCCGCTTTTTGGCACTTTAAGGCGAAGTGGTAGTCACTAGCACCTGTCATAGCGAAGCGTTTATCAAACGGAGGATTTATTTTCTGTAGTACTTCACGAGAAATTAATAAGTTGTTGGTGTAGAAAACATTAACCAAGTCGCCTTCAACCAACTTGTTTTTGCCATAAATTAATTCAATAGCCCATGTTGGTGTGTCCTCACTTCCAACTGATATAACGTGGCTAGTAACAATGTCTACTTTATGTTCTGCTTGTTTATTGAGTAATTGCTGAGCCCATTTGTTAGATTCTGGCCATTCGTCGTCGTCAATGAAAAAAAGGTTTTGAGAGTTGGTTTTTAAAAACTCTGAAACGCATCGGTTGCGAGCAAACACGATACCTGCATTGGCTTCATGAAAATAATGAACACTGTAAGGGCTAACATCAGCTATAGATTTTACCACGTTCGCTGTGCTTTCTTCGCCCGCATTGTCAACCACAATGAAATCTAGCTCTACATTGTTATCAACTTTTTGTTGTATAAGTGAATCAAGTAAGCGTTTTAACCATAGAGGCCTACGACAAGTAATGATAGCTATAGTCGCTTTTGTGGTATTAGTCGGCATGTTTTATTACTTCCGTTTTCATTTTCGTAAATTAAAGTTAAATTTTAATTTAGTGGTTTATTGCGCCAATATCGACAGGGGTGCTGCGTCGCTTTTGATTAAAGTCGGTATCAAATTCTTGTAAAAATGTCCCATTATTAATTAGGGGACTGCTATCGCTAGGCTTAAAGTTTCTAAATTGGTAGTCAAACAATGTATCAATATCTTTAATCGTTACACTGTTTTGATCATTTTTTGTGATGCTGCGCCATTTTTCAAAAGATATTATGCTTTCGCCGCCATCAAAGGTAAATTTTGGTGTGTAGGCGTTGAAGTCGCTAGTGAAACTTATCACTGAACTGTCATCTATGCTAATAGCTCCGCGATAATGATGCTTACTAACACAAACGTTATTAATAAAACTATTATGACTACTGTTACGTTTAAATAACGCACACCATCGGCCACCTCTCGGCATAATAACTGTATTATGAATAATTTTGTTGTACTTAGAGCCATCACCACCGTTATCTTGAAACAAAGCAATGCCGGTACCATAATTATTGTATAAAATATTGTTATAAACTTTTGAATACTGCACGCCATCCATGTTTATAGCTGAGCCGCCAGCCCTACCATTGTTGTATATTAAATTATTATAAATTTCTGCATTAGTGATTAAGCCTATACCACCCATGTTTTTATCACCATTTAGGTGAATACCTGCGGCATTATTCGAGTGTGAGATATTGCTGTGTACTGTAATATTTTTTGATGTATTGGAAACGTATATGCCATGTTGCGTTTTTGATAAGGTAGTAATATTGTGCCTTAACATTAAGTCATCACAAAAACCGGTGAATATTCCCCATGTTTGATTTTTATTAAGTTTATTCCACTCTAGTGTGATATTTGAACATGTTACAGCACTGATACCTGCCCTGTTAGCATGATGAACCTCGAAGCCTCTAATGGTAATGTGGTGAGCTTTTTTAATTTCAATGCCGTCTCTAGTACCACCTTGAAAAGCGTCAATAACCGCATTGTCAGCGCTAAAGGTAATTGGTAAACCAGGTTTACCACTTTTAGATATTTTAAAGGGGGCATAATTGCCTTGCTCAACATTAATTGTGTCGCCTGGCTCAGCAAGGTTCGCGGCATGTTGTAAAGTTTTCCAAGGTCTTTCGTTGGTACCGTCGTATGAGTCATGGCCGTATGGTGAAACATAAAAGTCGGTGTAGTATTTTGCTTTATTTTTATAGTTTACTTTTTGTTTTTTTGTTAGCAGGTCTTTTATTTGTTTTTTTTTGCTGATTATTTTGCTTAATTCACTTTTATCTGTGCTTGCTGAGTCTGGGTGTACTTGGAGAAAGTCAGTATCAACAACTTCAAAGTTATTGCTAACCAGTTTTTTCAAATCTTTTAGTCCCCAATTATTCCAGTTTTCATTTGGTTCACCTGAAATGAACATAGCACCGCCATTGTCAGCTAAGATCATACCGTAAGTTTTTAATGCTTCAGCGATAACCTTAGCTTGTGGAGAAAAGTTAGAAATATCTACATTTTGCTTTAATCGTAGGCGCATGCCCATTGGTGGTAAGTTGCTATTATTGTGCCTAGAAGCAAAGTGCCTTGCAGGCCATAAGTATTTTCTATCGGTGGTTGGCAGAGTAAAACGCAGCGCATGATTTATTTTACCGACTTTAACTTCGTCGTAACGGGCTAAACCAGGGTAAATTGGTAAGCCTGCAGCATCTGCGGAGGTCCATCTGTCGGGCCGTAAGTCGTTACTTTTTAAATCGAATACAGCGCCAGAACCGGCGGTCCATTGACCAGAATCCCTTCTGCTAACATGAAATAATTCATATAACATACAATTATCAGTGTCTAATGAAATAATATGACGGTCACCTTTACCGTGAATACCGCCTTCAACTTGTACATGTTTGGGAATAGGGTATTCGGTTACATCACTTTCTTTTTTATACCGAAATAAAACCGAATGTTTTGCTGTGTTGTTGTCAGTATAGTTAACAGGAATACCGGCAGCATTTTTATTAAACCTCTTAGAGCCGAAGTCTGGGTGTACTTTCACACCTTTACCGATAGCATTAAGCCAATTTAATGATTGTTCATGAACGGGGGCATGGGTTATTTTTGTATTCCAGATGTTTGATGGCGGGAAAATATCACAATTAGAGGCATAAGCTTTAATAGTCAGAGTACAGAGTAAATATATCCAAATTGATGTATTTATATTTTTTTTCATGGTCTTACTCTCGGATTTTTGATTTACTTTTAATTGATAGCTTTTCTAAATGTAATTTATGTTCCGCGTTACATAGCATAATTATTTAATTTTTATCAGCCATTAAAAACTCTTCCATTACCTGATTACAATCATCGTTACACGTTAAGTATATCCAATGTAATTTGGTGTTATTTATATTCAAAATTGCTTTTTTAAGTCGTGCTAATTTGAAAGCTGTTAAGTTTGTATAAGTGCCATGATCAATTTCATACTTATGCAAAATGACGGCTTTATTTTGATATGAACGAGCAAAAGTAATACTCCAAGCATTTTGTGTTTCCTTACTAATAGCAGTATGTCCTTTAGGTAGTATGTCGTTTGCAAAATAACTCGGTTTTTCATCTAGATCATTTGCGTTAAAGTTAAAAACTAGGTAAACATTATTATTCGTACTTAGTTCTTTGCGTTTAACACTTGAATATAGCTGAATTATAGGCATTATTTCAGCTGGCTTAGCTTGAGCAATCGTGATGCTTTTAGGTAGATATAAGAACGATTTGACTCCTGTGGAAGATAACACTAAGGTTAGGAACAATATCCCAACCAGCTGTCTTTTAGGTTTATTTGGAACTGAATTGCTATTAAGCTTAGTTACAACATCTGAATCAGCCAATTTATTCCCCCACCAAAAAAGAGTAATCATGAACGGGATAAATAGATACCAGCCAAAAGTGTTGTGATCTTCCATTAAGCTGCTTTCCATATTGGTATATTCACCAATAAGTATAAGTGCTGTTATTCTTATCCAATTCGTTATTAGGGCTCCAAGAATAGCGAGGCTAAAAAATATCGCTACTTTTCGGGGTGTTTTAATATATAAAAAACAAAATAGTGAGCTAATTGCTAGTGATACAATAAGATACCTTAGCCCGCTGCACCCATCAGCAATTTCAAATACACCAGCAGGAATTGTGACATAGTTACCCTCGACAAAGGTAGGTATACCAGTAAAGCTCATAATAAAAGTAACGGCTTTAACCGATATGCTTTGAAGTAGAGTTGTTAAGCTGCCCCAAATTGGTAATATGAAAACGAGGTAAACACTAGGGAACGCAATATGCTTATTAAATTTAAACAGCATATTGATGCTTGTTATGAGTACAGCCAAGAGTGAGCACCAGTAGCCTAAGCTTATTTGGGCGTTACTTGTGATAAATAAAGCCATGCAAGATGATACTAGTAATATCGTAGCGGGGACAGACAGTTTATTTCTAAAAATTAGCCTTCCTGAGCTTTGTAGTTCATGGAATAAATATAATGAGATAAATGGTATTAAATAAGCATGTGAATAGGTCCCATCGTCAAAGCTATGTCGCCACAATGTAACCAATATAGGAATATTTAAAAGTAAAACTGTGAGAGTAATTAGTAATATGACTAAAATAGGTGCTTTAAACAAAGCTCGTCCAGCTTCAAGATATTTATTAAATTTTATCATACTACTGTTTTTATAATGTAACCCTATGAGGAATTGCTTCAATGTTAACATTATTGTTATGAGGCAATTCAAAGTGATTCTATTTTTCTTTATTCGTTATGGTAAATAAGTTAACAAGCTTTTTGCGTTTTGTCTTTATCTAAAGCTCGATTAACAAGGATATTTGATAAATATAATGAATAATTAATCTATAGAGTTTGTGAAATCAAATAGAATAAATAGGTATAGTTCTGGAAGGCTAATGTCTTAAAATGCTATTTTAATCACATGAAAAGTGCATACTAGTCACAAGTTCATAACATATTAATAATAAAATAAAGGGAGTTGATAGTTTGAGAATCAACCAATTAGTAACGTGTTTAGCTATTTCAGTTTTTTTATCTGCTTGTGGAGAGCAGGAAAGTGCTGATACTTACCTTATGCAAGCAAAAAGCTATTCAAAAGAAAACCAGTATAAAGAATCGGTTGTCGCTTTAAAAAATGCGGCTAGATTAGCGCCAGATGATAGTGAAATAAGGTTTTTGTTGGGGCAAGCCTACTTATCTTTAGGTAATGCATTGGATGCAGTGAAAGAATTAGAACGAGCGCAGTCGTTAAACTATCAAAGTGGCAAGTTATTACCATCGCTTGCAAGAGCCTATTTAATTGCTAATGACGATAATAGTATCCTGACGCTTGAGGGCGTGGAATCTTTACCTGACGAAAGTAAGGTGGAATACCTCGCTTATAAAACTCTCGCGGCGATTAAATCTCAGCAAGCTGAATTAGCGATAGAGTCATCACGTCAAGCAGTCTCAATTTTACCAGCCAATGTGTTTGCTATTCTTTCTCAAGCTTATGTTGAATTAAATCAAAGTAATATTGAAAAAGCTGATGCATTAGTTAATACCATTAGCAGCAATGCAAGTAACAACCCTGAAGTTGTTATGCTAGAAGCGCAAATAGCAACAGCTCAACAGGATCATCTTAAAGCGAGCGAACGATATAAGCGATATAGCAGTTTGCAGCCAAATGCCCGTATCGTATATTTATTGCTTGCTGATAGTTTGTTAAAAGCTAATCAATACGACGAAGCTGAAAAATATGCTGATATAATTTTAGCTTCGCTGCCGAATCAACCTGTCGCGAACTATGTTAAATCAGCCACTTTATATGTAAAAAAAGACTACGCTTCTGCTGTCGAGTTTGCTGAAAAG
>TARA_B110000211_G_scaffold29865_1_pt1 | contig 22145 bp, 20 predicted proteins | sample TARA_B110000211 | Tara Oceans TARA_B110000211 (sample SAMEA4397516) | marine metagenome | biome: Polar Biome; feature: [DCM] deep chlorophyll maximum layer (ENVO:01000326); material: water (ENVO:00002006), including particulate matter (ENVO:01000060) such as... | depth 30 m
TACGTCTGCGTGCATTGATTCAGGGCTGATCTGCATGTAACCCACAGGATGGTATGAATAGGCTTTCATGTCTGATTCCCAAACTTCTACAGAATGAGCCATCAATTCACGCATAGCCGGTTGGAAGTAGTTATTACGAACTACTCCACAAGCAATGCCAGTTGCGCCAGCAGCAATGCCGTTCTTATCAAGGATGATAATGTCACGTCCATCGCCTTTACCACTTGCTTTAAGTTCTAAAGCGAGGTGATAAGCGGTACTTAAACCATGAATGCCTGCACCTACGATGACGTAGGGAGAAGAAGAAGGAAAGGCCATAAAGGACTCCTGTTGGGTTATGTTTTATTGTTCGACTGGTAGCCATAATGCGCTTTCATGTTGAAATAAAAACCACTTAAGACGACTTTTAATGAGACAAAACCGACAATAAGGGCTAATCTAGTAAGAAAACGGCGTAACAGCCTTTGTTTTGAGTGGATTTACGATGCAACGATTTGGCTTTTTTTTGGTCCCAGGGTTTTCCATGCTGTCACTGGCAGCTGCAGTGGAGCCCTTGCGCATGGCCAATGCGCAGGCGAAGGACGGGCTTTATCAGTGGGAGTTTTTAAGTTGGGATAGCTTGCCTGTTAGTGCCAGTAATCAAATGGTCACTACTCCAACCATTAATTTGGATCAAGTTAAAACCCTTGATGTGTTGCTGGTTGTCGCCGGCATCAATGTGGCTTCTTACGGTAATGATAAGTTTTTTGCTTGGTTACGCCAAGCCTCTCGTCAAGTGGACTTATTGGGTTCTACATCCACGGGTTCTTTGTTACTGGCCAAGGCGAAACTGTTGCGCCATAAAACCTGCACCATTCATTGGGAATATGTGGATAGTTTTCGTGAACAATTTCCAGACGTTTGGATGAGTGGTGAGCTGTATGAATTTGATGGGAATTTATTTACCTGTTCTGGTGGTTCTGCTGGCTTAGATATGATGTTGCAAATTATCGCTGATAAGCATGGCTATGAGTTGGCTTTATTAGTAGCGGAGCAGTATATGCACCCCCATATACGTCCTCCTCATCAAGACCAACGAATGCGTTTACAGTCTCGGTTAAATATTAACAATCCGCGGTTGATTAAAGCCATTGATATTATGCGACAAAATTTGGAAGTGCCTCTAACGTGTCAAGAATTAGCAGATGCTTCTAATATGAGCGCGCGGCAAATGGAACGCTTGTTTAAGCAGCATTTACAGCAAAGCCCAGGGCAGTATTATTTGCACTTGCGGCTAGAAAAAACCCAGCAATTGTTGCGTCAATCTAGTTTGTCGGTATTACAAATTGCTACAGCCTGCGGCTTTAGTTCTACGTCCTACCTGGCGCGGTGTTATCAAAAGAAGTATGCCTGCTCTCCACGGCAGGAAAGGGCGCGAAATAGTAATCGCTAATAGTGATTATATGGTGTTTCCTTGCTAGTTTTAAGGCCGTGAAAGTCGTATAATTATGGCCGTTAAAAGTACCCATTTTTTGTATTTAATTGTTTAGTTTATCCCATAGGAGTTTTATTGCTCATGTTTGAGTCGCTGCGCGCTGTGCCTGCTGATCCCATCCTTAACTTGTCGGTTCTGTATCGCCAAGACACGAACCCTAATAAAGTTGATTTAGGTGTCGGGGTGTACAAAGATGAGACGGGACATACGGCCATTATGAAAGCAGTGTCACGGGCAGAAGAAAGGCTCTTAGTAGAAGAAGATACCAAAGCTTATGTTGGCATGGCAGGGTCTAAGCGATTTTGTGATTTATTAGCTCAAGTAACATTAGGTGCCGAGCACCAAGTATTGACAGACAAGCGTGTTGCGGTAGCACAAACCCCAGGTGGTAGTGGTGCTTTAAGAGTATTAGCTGAGTTCATTAACGTGGCTAAACCTGGTGCGACAGTGTGGGTAGGCAATCCAACCTGGGCTAACCACATTCCGGTAATGCAGAGTGCGGGTCTCATCATTAAACAATACCCCTACTATGACAGCGAAACACAAGCTGTAGATTTTGATGCGATGTTGGCAACTTTAAAAACCGAACCGGAAGCAGGCGATGTGGTTTTACTTCATGGTTGTTGCCACAACCCATCTGGTGCTGATTTGACCATAGAACAATGGCAAGCAACGGCAGACTTGATCAAAGCTAAAGGCTTGTTACCTTATGTTGATATTGCTTACCAAGGCCTTGGCGAAGGAATGGATGAAGATGCGGCGGGTTTACGATTAATGGCTAATACCGTGCCAGAAATGGTGATCGCTAGTTCTTGTTCTAAGAACTTTGGTTTATACCGTGAGCGTACCGGCACGGCGATGATTATCGCTTCTACTTCAGAGCACGCTAGCTTAGCCCAAAGCCAAATGCACAGCGTGATTCGCGCAAACTACTCTATGCCTCCTTCTCATGGGGCTTTGGTAGTTGAAACTATTTTGGCAGACCCAAAGCTTAAGCAAATGTGGCGTGATGAATTAAAAACTATGCGTAAGCGTATTAAAGACCTCCGCAGCCAGTTGGTTGATGCTATTAAAGCTGAAGGCGTAGAGCAAGATTTTAGCTTTATTGAACGTCAAAAAGGCATGTTCTCCTTTTTGGGTGTAAATGCAGAGCAAGTTGATCAACTTGTGAACAAGCACAGTGTTTACTTGGTAGGTTCTAGCCGTATTAATTTGGCGGGCCTTAATCAGCATAATATCGCTTATGTGGCTAAGTCTATCGCTGCGGTGCTTTAAATCTCACAGTCCTGTTATTGATGGTAGACAGTCTTCAAACCGGATGTGCCTGTTATGACCAAAGCTTATGAAGAGTTTGGTAAGCAGCAAGGTAAGACCCTGTTGTTTGCCCATGCCAATGGGTTTCCGCCCAGTACCTATAACGCCCTATTGTCTGAATTGGGCCAAGATTGGAGGATTTTAGCACCTCATCTGCGACCTTTATGGCAAGATTTAGCTGAGTTTCAAATCAGTGCCAGCAATCGTGCCGTGTGGCAGCACATGGCTCAGGATCAAAACGACTTCATAGAACAGCACCAATTAGCTCCTGTGACCTACATAGGTCATTCCATGGGTGCTAACGTTGGTGTTTTGGCAGCGCAATTAAAACCCCATTTATACCGCCAACTTATTCTCATAGAACCCGTGTTTTTAAGACAAACTATTGCTCGTCTTATTCGTTTTGGTCCCCAGATATTGATCAATAAAGCGGCTATCGTGACGAAAGCTTTAGGTCGCCCAGATCGTTGGGATAATAGTCAGCAAGCATTTGATTTTCACCGCCCTAAACGGGTGTTTTCAGGCATTAGTGACGATGTATTGTGGCACTATATTGATGCCGCCCTAGTGCCTGAAGGAAATGGCGTAAAACTCTTCTATAGTAAGTATTGGGAAGCCGTAATGTATGGCAGTGTCCCCAATATTTGGCCTTACTTAAAGCGTAGTCGGGTGCCAATATCTGTATTGCGTGGGGAGTCTTCGGATACGGTGGACGACCTTGCTTGGAAACGCTGGCAGGCTTTACGCCCTGTTGTAGGTTTACCAGAACATATTCGAGCTGTTAATTTTGTTGGTTCTGGCCACCTCTTGCCACTAGAAAAACCGAGACAAGTCGCTAATCACGTTAAGCGGTGTATGCTCTAAGATACCTATTCGAATCCCATTAGTAGAAGGAGTTAACATGGCTGGAGTGAGTTTACTGGCGTTGCTTGATGACATAGCCACCTTGTTAGATGATATTGCGGTGTTATCTAAAGTGGCTGCGAAGAATACGGCGGGGGTGTTAGGGGATGATCTAGCAGTAAATGCTGAACAGGTTTCTGGTGTTAGGGCAGAACGTGAACTCCCTGTGGTTTGGGCCGTGGCTAAGGGCTCATTGTTAAATAAAGTCATTCTTGTGCCTGCGGCTTTACTCATGAGCTTATATACTCCTTGGTTAATTACGCCAGTATTAATGCTCGGAGGTACTTACTTGTGTTTTGAAGGGGCCGAAAAGCTACATGAATGGATCGCTCATAAACCTAAAGAGTTTTCAGCTCAAGAACGATTAAATCACCTTAGTTTGTCTAAAGCAGATTTACTAGCCTTAGAGAAAGATAAAATCAAAGGTGCTATACGCACAGATTTTGTACTTTCGGCAGAAATTGTAGTGATTATCCTAGGTTCTGTTGCTGATACCAGCTTTACTAATCAAGTGATTATTGTTTCTGGCCTAGCCGTGTTTTTTACCGTAGCCGTGTTCGGTCTTGTTGCTGCTATTGTTAAGATGGATGATGTAGGGCTCTATCTGGTTGAAGCCCAGGCAGCAGGGCGTAAAGGCCGTGTTAGTGGCTGGCTAGGCCGTGGTTTAGTTAACGCTGCAGCGCCACTAATGCACACCTTATCGGTGGTGGGTACTATTGCTATGTTTTTAGTAGGTGGTGGTATTTTGGTCCATGGTTGGGCCTGGCTGTACCATTGGATTGAGCCCCTCACAAGTCTTTGGACTATGCTCGCTAATATGGGCGTTGGGGTTATAACTGGGCTTGTGGTGCTAGGGCTAATTACAGCGATAAAGAAATTGCGTACTCTAAGCTAAGCGATGCCTTTAAGGCCCTTGCTTGCCGTTCAATTCCCTCAGTACATAGGACCATTGCTGCGGCAAAATACGCCTGTAGCAAGGCGTACATAGCTTCATCTACTGCCCCATAATGGCTCACATAGGATTGCCTTAAACTGCTGTGCCAGTTTACCTCTGTATACGCTTTCATATCTGTATCATGCCAGTCTATGGTAAAGCCAAGCTCGCGGGTATTCTCCCTTCCTATTCCTCTTACCTGAACATGTCCACGGCGCATAGCTGGCAACTCCCCTGTGGCATAAGATTCATATTTGGCCAAATCAAATAGGGGAAGGCCAGACCTAATTCCGGCAACTGATACGGGGTCAATTAGCACCAACTGTGTGGGCCATTGTTTTAGCGAAGAAAACTTAGGTAGTAGTATATTTTCTAAAAACAAATCGCCATGGAGTCTCACTTGGGGTTGGCTATCAATGGTTTGTAATAATTGGGTTTCGGATGTAAGGCGGCTGATATTAGTAGAAATAGGGCAACAGTCGCGGCCATTGATGTTGAGATTATCTTCCAACAAGCAGGCTAAGTCGGCCGATGAGGCCATAGCATATGAAGCTTTTTTTAAGGTGTCTAAAACGTTAGCAGACAAAATGCATGTTGCCTTAGATGGGGTATGCAACTGCCCAAATACTCGCTTGCCTAAGTGTGTTTGAAACTGATCTGCCTGCTGCTGATTAAACACCTTAGCTCGCGCTAGTTGACCTAGGTCCACACATTCTTTGTGATAAGACATGTCGTAACCTGGGGCAGGTTGCTCCCAAGACGCTATAAGGCGAGGAAATAAATCAATCAAATGAGGCTCTAAATCTTGTAGGTACTGAGCCTCGGATCGAAGGTTATCCATGCCCCATGGGCCTGCCGATTGCTGCCCTTTAGATTGCTTACGCACCCTTTGTGAGCCATCCGCCATGCGAATGATCTCTGTGCGATCCCAGTAACCGTCCCGTAAAAGAGCATCTACTGCGGCAAGATTTGGACGTGTGCTGGTGACCATGGGGTACCTCAGTGGTTAAACTGTAACTCGCTTAAACGCTTATAAAGTGGTGACGTAGCGATTAAATCTTCATGTTTGCCTTGTGCCTCTAGTTTACCTTCGTTGAACACCATAATGCGATCGGCATGCATTACAGTAGCTAATCTATGGGCAATAATGAGGGTAGTGCGGCCTTGCATTAACTCTTGTAGTGCTGCTTGAACCTTGTATTCACTGTTTGCATCTAAGGCGCTGGTAGCTTCATCTAATAACAATATTGAAGGGTTCTTAAGCATGGCGCGAGCAATTGCGATACGCTGCCTTTGACCACCCGATAGCCGCACACCTTGCTCGCCCAAATAGCTACTATAACCTTCTGGCAAACGATCAATAAATTCATCGGCATAGGCTTTTTCAGCGGCCTTCTCTACCTCTTCTTGGGTAGCGCTGGGATCGCCATACCGAATATTGTGTGCAACGTCGGCACTGAACAATGTAGGTTGCTGGGGGACTAAACCTAAATGGCTGCGAAGGTCTTGTGGTTTGAGTTGTTTAATATTATGACCAGCCACTTCAATGCTTCCATTTTTGGGGTCATAGAAACGTTGTAACAACTCAAACAGCGTGCTTTTTCCTGCACCCGAAGGTCCAACAATAGCTACCGTCTCTCCTGCAGACACACTAAACGAAACACTCTCTAAGGCGGTTTGGTCTGGGCGAGAGGGGTAGCTAAAACTGACATCCTCAAAGCTCAGTGCCAATGGGCCATTAGTTAATGGTACAGGTGTTTCTGGTGAGCTGATCTCTGCTTCTTCAGATAGTAATTCCAGTAGCCGCTCTGTGGCACCTGCAGCCCGCTGTAACTCTCCGTATACTTCAGATATGGTTGCCACTGCCATAGCCACCATGAGGGCATAGAAAACAAATGCAGCAAGTTCACCAGAACTGATATGACCGCTTGCAACATCCTGAGCACCAACCCAGATCATGCTGGAGAGGCCGGTAAATACCAACGTAATAGCCACTACGATGAGAATAGAACGCTGTAAAATACGTTTTTTTGCGACGTTAAAGGCTTTCTCTACTTCTTTGCCAAAGGCTGTGGTTTCTTCTGCTTCACGGGTAAAACTTTGTACCACTTTAATGTTCTGTACAATTTCACCAGCATAAGTGCCTATGTCAGCTACTCTATCTTGGCTTAAGCGAGATAGCTTACGTACCCGACGCCCATAGAGAATCATAGGGAAAATGACTAATGGTACGCTAGCGAGAACGATCAAGGCTAACTTAGGGTTGGTAATAAGCATCATGACTAAACCACCAACAAAGGTTAAGCTGCTGCGTAGGGCCATGGAAATGGACGAGCCAATAATTGACTGCAATAAAGTGGTGTCAGTGGTGAGCCGGGCATTAATTTCACCGCTGCGATTAACCTCAAAATAATAGGGATCCAGGGTTAACAAGTGATTAAATACAGCTAAACGCACGTCGTTGCTGACGCGTTCTCCCAACCAGGACACTAGATAAAAACGAGTAAATGTTCCTGCTGCCATAAGAAACGTAATAACTGCTAATACCAGCATGGCCTGGTTCAATCGGCTGGGATCGGCAGAATCAAACCCTTGGTCTATGAGAATGCGAATGCCTTGCCCCAGTGCAAGAGATACTCCAGCTGTCACTATTAGGGCTAAAGCTGCACCTAACACCATCTTTTTATAGGGTGCAATAAAGGGTAATAGCCTCATCAATAAACGCAAATCTTGTTGGTTTGGGGGTGTTTTAGTAGTCTTGTCAGCGGTCATGTTGCGCTCAAAAAATTTAGGCCTAAGTCACTATGTGTGGGCAGACACACTGTTTACAATTGGATTAAGCAAATAGCTGTGTAAATTTGGTGTAAATGTGGTGTAAATGGTTAGGCAAATCCATGGTTAAATGAATGAGCGATAAGCTATACTCAGTGTTACTTTCCTCCAGTTAGTTATCGATAATGAACCTCTCAATGTTAAGTTTAGGCAGGGCTCGCAGCCCAGGGGGCCTACTTAAACTTATGACTTTTGCCATGCCATTTAGTTTTGGTGTGTGGATGGCCTTGTTCAATAATTTTGCCATAGAGCAAGGTGGCTTAAATGGCGCCTATATTGGCGTGTTGCAATCTTGGCGTGAAGTGCCCGGATTTTTGGCCTTTGGTGCAGTGTTTTTATTGGTTGTTATTGCGGAACAACGGTTAGCTATATGGTCTTTAATAATGCTTGGTGTAGGTACTGCTTTAACAGGATGGCTTCCAAGTTTTAGCGGACTGTTAGTGACTACCATGTTGATGTCAGTTGGATTTCACTATTACGAAACCATGAAACAGTCACTAGCCTTGCAGTGGTTTAGTAAGGAAGAAGCCCCAGTTCAGTTAGGACGCTTAATTTCAATTGGTGCAGCATCTTCATTGCTGGCGTATGGTTGGGTATGGGCTGCATTAGAGGTGTTTCGTCTACCTGTGGCATGGGTATACGTGTTTGGTGGGGGAGTAACGGTTGTTATCGCACTGATTGCTCTAGTAATGTTCCCTCAATATGAGTCTAAAGTTCCTCAAACAAAAAAAATAGTATTGCGTAAACGTTATAGTCTTTATTACGCTTTGGTGTTTATGGGCGGTGGCCGCCGTCAAATTTTTGTAGTGTTTGCCGCATTGATGATGGTAGAGCGTTTCGGTTTTGGTGCTGATGAAGTGGCGTTAATGTTTTTAATGAATGGTCTTCTGAGCATGTGGCTGGCGCCAAAAATAGGTGGCTTAGTGGGTCGGTGGGGTGAAAAAAAGGCGTTAACTGTCGAGTATATTGGTTTGATACTAGTGTTCTTGGCCTACAGTATTGTGGAGTGGGCACCGCTGGCAGTGGTTTTGTATCTGTTAGACCACGTGCTATTTGCCATGGCCATTGCACAGAAAACCTATTTTCAAAAAATCGCAGACCCAGCAGATATGGCTTCTACGGCCGGAGTTTCGTTTACTATCAACCACATCGCAGCTGTGGTGTTACCTGCACTAATGGGGCTCTTGTGGTTAGTATCGCCCTCATGGGTATTTATATTGGGCGCTATTATGGCTATTATCTCGCTAATGTTAGCTCGTTGGGTACCCTCTAATCCTTCTAGTGGTGAGGAATGGATAAACCCTTTTCGCTCATCACCCAGATAAAACTGATAAATGGGCTGCCAAGCCTTGAAGAGCACAAACCTTCAACAGAAGATATTACACACTTAGCCATTACCACTGACAAATAGAGCCCGTCCAATGAGCATTGAGTTTAACGCGGAAGAAAAAGCCGATTTGATAAGTCGTTTACAGGATTATTGCGACACTGAATTAGACAGAGAACTAGGCAGTTTTGAAGCCCAATTTCTAATGGATTTTATTAGTGAAACTATGGGGCCGTTTTATTACAATCGCGGTATTTTCGACGCCCAGGCTCTATTACAAGAGCAATTGGAACATGTTGGCGAATCAATCTATCAACTGGAAAAAACACCACTCAAAATAAAACGTTAATGGGCCCAATGCGCACTAATGTCGTTAAATAATGGGTCATAGATGTTAAGTTTTTGTAAGTACGAAGAAGTATTGTTGAAATAATCGATATTGCTACCTCGGCCGCCGTGGGCTTGCTTTATCATACTGGCACATTGAGCGGCGTCAAAGTCGACGTATTGTTCGTGTTGCTGATCTGCAATAAAGGTAATAGCATTGACTGTTCCCGAGTCGGTTATTACTTGGCACGTATGTGGCTGGTAAAACATAGTCACCATTTCCCGTAACCATAAGTGTTTAAAATCGTCCTGTTTAGATGCTTGCTTAATGCGAAATGCCAACCCTTCGCAATAGCCACCATACCGTAACGATAAAACTAACCCAGGACACTCTTGTGTGCCTCGGTGAACTGTAGACAATAAATTGAAGCCTCTTTGTAAACCGTCCACTTTTCCTTGCCTACTTTCCACCACCTGCATTTCTGGATTCCATAGTAAGGAGCCATATGCAAAAATCCATAACTCCTCAGGCAAAGGGAACTCTTCTAGATAGCGGTCTAGAGCATCTAGGATGTGTTTTTTTGGGTAGGCTGACATAGTTTTTCCTGTACATAAAAAAGCCTGCTTCCATTAAGAGGCAGGCCTTATGCTGTCATATCAAAGGCGTGTTGCCAAGCCTTGTAATTACTATGGGTTTAGTTCCGAGTAACGTCGCCTTTGGCTGCAAAGTCAGCAGCTTTTAGAGGACTATGACTAGAGATGTAGTCCTTAAGAACCTCTGCGTCTACAAAACCTGAGTTTACAAAGTTAGCGTGATCCGATAAACGAGGATAGCCATCGCCACCAGAAGCCATGTAGGCGTTAATTGCTAGACGGTAGGTTTTGCTTGGTTCAACAAGCTTACCTGCAACAGTCGCACTGATGATGCTACTGCCAGTCATGGTAATCTCTACGCCTGCAAACTGTGCAAAGGCACCGCTTCCAGCCTCTTTGTTAGCCGCAACTTCAAGGTAGGGCATTAGTTCAGCACCAGTTAAATCGACGTAGGCTACAGCGTTAGCGAAAGGCTGCACTTTAAGCACGTGTTTATAGGTGATGTCGCCAGCCGGCATATCGTCCCGGATACCACCAGAATTCATGATGCCTAAATCGGCTTGTACCCGAGCCATTTGCGCTAAGGCAATGAGGTTGCCTAGGTTGGTTTCGCTAGTACGAACTTGCTCACGAGCACCTACAAACACTTCATCGGTGTTGCCAATAACCTGCATTAACTGCTCTTGCCCTTGGTTCTGGTATGGCTCCAACATGGCTTTGAGGGTTTCATCAGCAACGATTTCCTTATCAATAAAGACTCTTACTTTTTCACCGTCGATGACAACTTTCTTCTTCAAGTTAACTGGAATCAACTGATAGTTAATTACAGAAATCTCACCATTACGTACTTGTAAGTCTAAACGGCCTACGTACTTTCCCCATTCCTTAGCTTGTATGATCAATGTATCGTTTTGTACATCTGGGCTAAAGGTTGCAGTTTGACTATGGCCGCCCACAATCACATCTAAACCGTCTACGGCCTTAGCTAGTGTTACATCACCAGGGGCGTTGCCACCATTTAGACCAAAGCGGTAGTGACCCATGTGAGTTACGGCAACTACTAAATCGCTATTGGCTGCCAAGTCAGGCACGATTTCCTTAGCTACTTCAACGGGAGAGCGAATCTCTAAGCCGCCTAGGAACTCAGGGTTACCAATACGTACGGTGTCTTCTGTAGTAAAACCAACTACAGCGACCTTAAGGCCATCTAAGTCAAACATCTCGTGGCTTTTGAATAAAGGCATACCAGTATCTTTGTTAATTATGTTAGCCGACAAGAAGGGGAAACGGGCCCAGTCATGCTGTTTGCGTAACACAGAAATTGGATTGTCGAACTCGTGGTTACCTAGCGCCATGGCATCATAAGACATGTAGTTCATGCCTTTAAAATCTGGTTCTGCATCTTGTAAATCAGATTCTGGTACCCCTGTATTGATATCACCACCAGACAAAAGTAAAGTGTGGCCGCCGTTTTCAGCTACTTCATCACGAATACTTTGAATTAATGAAGCGCGTGCAGCCATGCCGTACTCGCCGTTGCGGTTGGGCCAAAAACGGCCGTGATTATCATTGGTATGGAGGATGGTTAGATTATAGGTCTGGTCAACTGTCGAAGCCAAAGCATTTTGACCAGCAAAAGCTAAACCTGCGACGCAGCTAAGCAACACGCCACGTTTGATAGAATTTATCATAAGAGTCTCATTTTTTATTAGGGTAATATCTGTTAAACCTAAACAGAAAGCCATCGACTGTGAGTAATATTACAAGAAATGAAAAAAAATACAATGGATAGATAGAATGCCGAGAGCGCTACTTAAATATGGTCGAATATTCTTTTCTTATATGGCACGCGAATTAACCCTGTATTTCCTTCATTCACACTCCAAGGGGACTGTCATTCCAGTCTTGGTTCGGCTCATTACTACCGAAGTACGGAAGCGTTTAACGTTGCTATCTTCAAAAAACAAACGATGGGTAAGTCGCTCAAAATCTGCTACATCTTTTCCTAACACTACCAAAGCAAAGTCGGCCTCACCAGTAATGTAATAACATTGCTGAACTTGAGGCTCTGCTTTAACTTTTTTACGAAATGCATCGAGTTGATAGGACTTTTCCTGCTCCATTTCTACGAAAATGAGAAATGTCATGGTGTAGCCAGAGGCCTCCTGGGAAATTAATGCGGTTTCTCGCTCGATGACGCCAGACGATCTAAAATTCTTTATTCGCCTTTGAACTGTTGCTACTGATAACCCAGCGTCAGAAGCGATAGATTCAAGCTTTTCACGCGAATTTTCCTGTAACAAATGTAATATTTTCCGATCACTCTGATCCAAAGTTTTCATCTAATTCCCTTCAACTAATTTCTAATACATTCGAAGAAATGTCAGTATATTGCTCTGATTGCGTCATAGCAAAGTATGTTTTTGGTAAATATGCTCATTTATGGGCATTTTATGATCAATATTGGCTAGAAAATACTGATAATATATTTGCTAAATCAGCCTTACAAAACAAGCTTCCTGTCAATACTTATTGGCCTAAAGATGTAGTTCGAATATTTCTTGTGAAAAAACATAAGCCTGTGACAATATAGGCGGCCAAAATTGCCAGCCAAAGGACTATTATGCCTTTAACCTTAAATCACACCTTCGTCCGTCTAATGCCATGGATATTTGTATGGGTGTGGAGTACTGGGTTTTTGGTGGCTAAGTTAGGCCGGCCCTATGCTGAACCTTTCACCTTACTAAGTTATCGTTTTGCCTTGGCCCTTGTGGTGCTGTGGTTAATCACCAAATTAGTGGGCAGCCGGTGGCCGTCAACGTGGCGTTTGGCCGTGCATTGCATGGTGGTTGGCTTGTTATTGCACGGTGTATATTTAGGTGGGATTTTTAAAGCTATATCCTTAGGTATGCCAGCAGGCCTAAGTGCTATGGTCATTGGTTTGCAGCCCCTAACCATGGCCTTGTTTGCAGGACTTATGTTGAACGAGCGAGTGTCTAAGAGACAATGGTTAGGTTTGGTGATGGGTTTGGCTGGGCTCTACTTTGTTTTAGGCGAGCAGTTTGCAATAGAAGCAAGCACCATTTTTGATGGCTTTTCTGGCTGGGCCCCCGTACTTGCGGGCACCGCATTATTGGGAATTTCTTTTGGTACGTTATATCAAAAGAAATATTGCCATGGCGCAGATCACCTCACTTCTATTTGGTTGCAGTATGCTGCAGCATTGGTGTTTAGCCTTATTATTGCGTTTGCTTTTGAAACGCGTGTTGTAGATTGGCAGTGGCAGTTTATCGTTAGTTTATCTTGGCAAGTATTAGCCTTGTCTATTGGCGCTGTATTGTTACTTATGATTATGATGCGCCAAGGTGCTGCTACAAAAGTGGGTAGTCTGTTTTATTTAGTGCCACCCGCAGTGGCAATACAGGCGTGGTTTTTATTTGGCGAAGCCATGGGCCTGCAAGGGTTAGTGGGTATTGCATTAATTGCTGCCGGTGTGGCTCAGGCCATGTGGCCAAGCCGTAACTAATTATTTTTTTGGAGTTGTTTACATGTCATCATCAGCGGTTTTACCGGGTCATCTAAGTTTTTTTCACAATACTCAAGCCGATGTTAAACGTGCTTATGGCACACAACGCCAAGCAATACTGAGTGTGAGCAAAGCCAAAAAAGCTTTAGCGACGATATCTAGTTGGCCTAATTACCAAGCCACAGAATTACATCGCCTCACTGGTATGGCAGCACAGGCTAATGTAGGTCAAATTTATTATAAAGATGAAAGTACCCGCTTTGGTTTAAAAAGTTTTAAGGCCTTGGGTGGTGCGTACGCGGTGACTCGTTTCTTACAGCAACACTTGGCTGAGTTAAACGGTGAAGAGCCTACTATGGTGCAGTTGTTGTCAGGGCAATACAAAGAGCAATTAAAAGACGTGGTAGTAAGTTGTGCTACGGACGGCAACCATGGTCGATCTGTGGCTTGGGGTGCTCAAATGTTTGGTTGCCAATGTATTATTTATATACATCGCGATGTTTCCGCTGGCCGCCAACAAGCGATGGAAGCCTATGCTGCTCAGGTGATTCGTATTACAGGTAATTACGACGAATCTGTACGACAAGCAGCTGCGGATGCGGCACAGCATGGCCGCGTGATTATTTCTGATACTAGCTACGAAGGCTATACAGAAATTCCAGCCAATGTAGCCTTAGGTTATACGGTGATGTTGTCGGAAATAGTAGAGCAGCTTAAGGGTGGGATACCTACTCATGTGTTTATACAGGCTGGCGTAGGTGGTTTGGCAGCGGCGGTATGTGGTTATTTTTGGGACTTATGGGCAGAGCAGCGTCCTCGGTTTGTGGTTGTAGAACCAGAAGCTGCCAACTGCTTACAAGAAAGTGCTAAGGCCGGCGAGCTAAAAGTAGTTGAAGGCGACTTGGATACGTTAATGGCAGGCTTGGCTTGTGGTGAAGTTTCTCAAATCGCTTGGCAAATATTAGATCATGGCGTAGATGACTTTATTACCTTAAGTGAAGATTCTGTGGCGCCATGTATGCAGGCCTTGGAACAAAGTACTCCAAGTGTTGAAGCTGGCGAATCTGCTGTTGCAGGTTTAGCTGCGTGTATCATTGGTGCGCAACACCCAAAATGGAGAGCGGCTTTAGGGCTTAATGAACAAAGCACAGTATTAGTGTTAGGCACAGAGGGTGCTACTGATCCTGAACTTTATCAGCAATTAGTTTTTGGCGCTTAAAAGCGTCTAAGTAAACTGAGGTTAATATAATGACTCAATACACATTAACAGATGCACCACAGAGAGAATTCTCTTTAGTTGAGTTTGAACAGCGTATGGCCCGTGCACAAGCAGTGATGCGTGAACTTAATTTAGATGGGATGCTACTTACCACCGAGACCAACGTGCGCTACTTCTCTGGCTATTTTACGCAATTTTGGCAGAGCCCTACGCGACCTTGGTTTTTGATTTTGCCGGCAATTGGTAAGCCCATTGCAGTTATTCCCACCATAGGTATTGTAGGCATGAGTTCTACATGGGTAGATGATGTGCGTACTTGGCCGTCACCTTTTCCAGAAGATGACGGGGTAAGCTTGTTGAGCCAAACCTTGGCAGAATTACCTAAGCGGTTTGGCCGTTTAGGCATGACCCTTGGCCGAGAAACACATTTGCGTATGCCTCAGCAACAAGTACAGTCTTTGTATACATCCAGCGGATTTGAGTTGGTGGATGTGAGTCGTGAAGTCTTACACTTACGTAGTATTAAATCAGTAGCGGAAATTAACCGTGTTGCCCATGTATGTGGTGTGGCATCTAGGGCATTTGCTCAACTTCCTAACTTTGCTAGTGATGCTGTTAGTAACGGTATGACTGAGCGGGAAGTGGTGGCTGAGTTTAGAATGGAACTGTTACGGCAAGGCGCAGATCACTCACCCTTTATAGTGTCGTCTTCGGGCCAAGACGGTTACGACGACATCATTATGGGACCAACAGACCGAGTGATTGAAGAAGGCTACGTATTAATTATTGATACAGGCACTGTGTGGCAAGGATACTTTTGCGATTTTGATCGCAACTGGTGTTTTGGTGATTGCTCGCAAGAAACCAAAGCCGCTTATGAAACAGTGTATGCTGCTACGGGTGCAGGCTTTGCTGCTGCTAAGCCTGGTAATACCACCAGTGATTTATACCGTGCCATGTGGCCTATTATGCAATCCAATGGTGCATTAGGTAACGACGTAGGGCGCTTAGGGCACGGTTTAGGCTCTGATTTAACTGAATGGCCATCTAATACCGAAACAGATGAAACTGTTTTAGAAGTAGGCATGATAATGACCTTAGAACCAGGAATGTCTTATCTAAATGGTGACGGTAAGGTGAAACAGATGGTTCACGAAGAGAACATTGTCATCACGGAAGAGGGTGCCAAGTGGTTATCCACTAGGGCGGCAGCACAACTGCCATTGTTAGGCTAGCCTAACCTAACCTAAGAAAGGTCCGGCTAAGCTAACTAAATCGGGCTAGGCTAGGTTAGATCTTTACTAGTTCCTTGATCCATGCATCCACGAGATAATTCGTTGGCGCATTTTTTTTATGAATAACGGCATAATCTGTGGTGTAGTGAAAATGGCCAGAACACAGAGACTTCATTTTGCCTTGCTGTATCCATTGGGTAGCATAATGGGTAGGTAGATAGCCTATAAAGCAGCCTGTCATAATGAGAAAGGCTACGCCTTCTCTGTCAGTCGCAGTTGAAGTGGTTTTGAGTGCTTGATATTGAAGTTTAGTTGTTGCTGTTTGAGCATAGGCGGGAGCTACTGCGTCATAATTTGGCACTAAAGGAATCACATCCTGTTGCTCTGCGATGTCAAATAGTGGGTGATGGTGGCTGCAATATAAACGCGACTCCTCCTCATAGAGTGGGATGTACTCTAGTTCGGCAATTTTCCTTAGGCGCGGAATAGCTCCTACGTGCAAACGACCATCTAATACTGCTTTTTCAACTTCATTGGGTGGCATCATACTAATGTTTATACCAATGTCAGTTGCCTGAAGCTTTAATTGACGCAGAGCATCAGTGATTTTCATGTGCGGCAGGGTGACTAGGTTATCAGCAATACCGATGTTCATATCGCCTTTGAGTTGGTCATGTAATGCATTGACTCGAGTACGAAAGCCTTCAATTGAGGTGAATAACTGTAAAATGGCTTCATAAACCTGTTGCCCAGAATCTGTCACAGAGAAACCTGCTCGCCCACGCTGGCAGAGGCGTAATCCTAAGCGAGTTTCTAAATCACCCATTGCCATACTAATAGCAGCCCGACTAATATTTAATTCGACTTCAGCTGCTGCGAACCCGCCAGCCTCAACAATTGTTCTGTAGATACGTAACAGTCGTAAATCTATATCTGACAAGCGATTTAAACCAAGATGTGTAGACATGATGGTTAGTTAACCATTTAGTTAAGTTAATGCAATTAACTTAATATTTAACTGTCCTAAGTGCAAGTCTAAACTGTCATTATTATCACCAATGGAGTTTTAATATGAGTTTTGAATCGTTGACTGGTGGCTTAAGCCGTGAACAGCTTGAAGCCTACTGGATGCCGTATACGGCTAACCGTCAGTTTAAAGACAATCCACGCATGATCGTGTCGGCTGAACAAAGCCACTATATCACTGCTGATGGACGTCGTATTTATGATGGTCTCTCAGGTTTGTGGTGTTGTGGTTTTGGCCATAATCGACCAGAAATTGCAGAAGCTGTATATCAACAAATGAAAACTATGGACTATGCTCCAGCCTTTCAGCATGGTCATCCAAAGGCGTTTGAACTGGCAGACCGTTTGGCCAAGATGACTCCAGAAGGTTTGGATTATGTATTCTTTACTAACTCTGGTTCAGAATCTGCTGATACTTCATTAAAAATGGCTCGTGCTTATTGGCGTCAATGTGGCCAGCCCAGTAAAACTAAATTAATTGGCCGCAGCAAGGGTTATCATGGCGTGAATTTTGGTGGCATCAGTGTGGGTGGCATCGCGGCAAACCGTAAAATGTATGGCCCTGGTATAGATGCTGATCATTTGCCTCATACATTACTACCCCAAAATGCTTTCAGTAAAGGCATGCCAGAGCATGGTGTAGCGCTTGCAGATGAGTTGTTAGAACAAATTGCATTGCATGACGCATCAAATATTGCGGCTGTTATTGTTGAGCCTTTTGCAGGTTCGGCAGGTGTTGTTGTGCCACCAGAAGGTTACTTGCAGCGGTTACGTAAAATTTGTGATGACCATAGTATTTTGTTGATATTTGATGAAGTAATAACTGGTTTTGGCCGGGCTGGGGCAGCATTTGGTGCAGATGCATTTGGTGTAATTCCTGACATCATGAACCTTGCTAAAGGCATTACCAACGGTTCTATTCCAATGGGTGCCGTAGTTGCAAAAAGTGAAATATACCAAACCTTTATGGAAGCAGGTGGGCCCGACTACATGGTGGAATTCCCCCATGGTTACACCTATTCTGGACACCCAGTCGCATGTGCTGCAGGTTTAGCTGCTATGGATATCTTTGAGAATGATCAGCTGGCGCAGCGTGCTGCGGATCTTTCACCTCATTTTGAAGATGCTATCCATAGCTTGAAAGGCTTAAATTACGTGAGTGATATTCGCAACTATGGTTTAGCAGGAGCACTAACTATTGAGGCCTACCCGGGTGAGCCTGCTAGACGTCCTTATGAAATTGCTATGAAAGCATGGGACCTCGGTTTTTATGTGCGTTATGGCGGTGATACTATACAATTAGGGCCAAACTTCGTGAGTGAGAAAGAAGATATCACTCGTTTAGTGAATGCGTTAGGTGATGCTATTCAAAGCTTAGATTAACCAACAGTTAGATATTTAGCCAATAGTGCTTTTGATATTGCAAGCGTACTATTGTCATCATATGACTAATCAAGTCCTAAATGTGGACAGTGAGGAAACAAAATGCAAGTTGTAGGACATTTTATTAACGGCGCAATGGTTGCCGATACTCAGCGAGTGCAAGACGTATTTAACCCAGCCACTGGTGAAGTTATACGCCAAGTCGCTCTAGCCAGTAAAACCACTGTAGAAGATGCTATTGCTGCGGCACAAGCGGCTTTTCCTGCGTGGAGAAATACTCCGCCGCAAAAACGTGCCAAGGTAATGTTCCGCTTTAAGCAACTGCTTGAAGAGAACTCCGATAAAATTTGTGCAGCTCTCACTAACGAACATGGCAAAGTGCTAGATGATGCTGCTGGTGAGCTCATTCGTGGTATTGAAGTAGTGGAATATGCCTGTGGTGCACCCACATTGTTAAAAGGTGAACACAGCAAAAACGTTGGCCCCGGAATTGATAGCTGGTCTGAATTTCAGCCATTAGGTGTGGTTGCTGGAATTACGCCGTTTAATTTCCCAGCTATGGTGCCTATGTGGATGTTCCCTATGGCCATAGTTTGCGGAAATACGTTCGTACTTAAACCGTCTGAACGTGACCCTAGTGCACCTCTACTGATTGGTCAGTTACTTAAAGAAGCAGGTTTGCCAGATGGTGTCTTTAATATTGTTAACGGTGACAAGCTTGCTGTAGACACGATTCTTGAAGATTCTCGTGTGCAGGCTGTTAGTTTTGTAGGCTCTACGCCGATCGCTGAATACATTTATGCTACAGGCACCGCCAATGGCAAACGTGTACAGGCCTTAGGCGGCGCTAAAAACCACGCTATTATCATGCCTGATGCAGACATGGATAATGCAGTAAACGCGCTCATGGGAGCTGCGTATGGCTCTTGTGGCGAGCGTTGCATGGCTATCTCTGTGGCTGTTTGTGTAGGTGATGCAGCCGCCGACGAATTAGTGGCAAAGCTAAAGCCTCAAGTAGAAGCGCTAAAAGTAGGTAATGGTACCGATGTTAGCAATGAAATGGGCCCGTTGATTACTGCGGCAGCTCAAGAACGTGTGCGCAGCTTAGTAAGTCAGGGTGTTGCACAAGGCGCAGAGCTTGTTGTTGATGGTAGTGCATTGGTTGTTGACGGCCATGAAAACGGCTTCTTTGTAGGTGGGTGCTTATTTGATAAAGTCACCAAAGACATGGTGGTTTATCAAGAAGAAATCTTTGGCCCTGTATTGTGTGTAGTGCGTGTTGATACTATGCAAGAGGCTATGAAGCTGATTGATGATCACGAATTTGGTAACGGAACCTGTCTCTTTACCCGCGATGGTGAAGCTGCGCGTTATTTCTCTGATAATATCAAAGTAGGTATGGTGGGTATTAACGTACCTCTTCCTGTACCGGTTGCTTACCATAGTTTTGGTGGTTGGAAGCGTTCTTTGTTTGGTGATCTAGGTGCTCACGGACCTGACGCCATTCGTTTCTACACTCGACGTAAGACGGTTACTCAACGCTGGCCTTCTAGCGGTGTACGTGACGGTAAGCAGTTTGCCTTTCCTTCTTAATCTAAGGGATTAAGAAAAACCTAAAAAGCCTGGCATTTGCCGGGCTTTTTTGTAGTCAATTTTACTCAAGATGGCTTTATTCATCTTTATGCCTTAAATTTTGTACTGGTTTACTTTAAAATCGACTAATCATTATTACGTGAAGGCGATTTAAGTCATGGGTTTATTATCTAGTATCAAAGATTTTCTATTTCGACCTGTCGAAGAAGGCTCTGATAGTAAAGGTGCCAAAAGCAGTCAGCATCATGAACACAATGGCTTTAGTATTGAAACCCAGCCGCTAAAAGAAGGTGGTAGTTTTCGGGTACAAGGGTGGATTCGTAAAGACGGTAAAGAACATCACTTTATTCGTGCTGACCAGTCTCACAGCCTTGAAGGCGGCCATGAGCTAAGTTTGTTCAAAGCCAAGCAGTGTATTGATCAAATGGGTGAGGCTGTTTTTAAATAATAGCTGCAACGAGGGCATAGAATGGCTTTTGACGAAGGTTTAGCGCAACGCGTCAGTGAGCTGTTGGCTGAACATCCTTATGCCACGCAGAAGAAAATGTTCGGTGGTCTTTGTTTTATGATCTCCGGCAATGTATTTGTGGCTGTGATGGGTGAAGGTATAGTTGTAAGGGTTGGCCCTCCCAACTATGCTTACGCGCTGACTTTGCCATATACAAGCGAATTTAACTTTACTGGCAAGCCAATGAAAGGCTGGGTTATGGTAGATGCTCAAGGGCTTGCGGAAGACGAAGGCTTGGCTCAATGGCTTGAGCGAGGTGAACAATTTGCTAGTGCCTTGCGGCCCAAGCACTAGCAAATAATTATTAACTTTTCATTCACACGATTAAGTTTGACGAACAAAAATTGCCATATGGTATTTGTGTTGTTCAGGCTCGTAGCCACCAGTTGGTCCCACTGGGCAAGCTAAGCGTGCTGCGCATCCATGTTGAGCACAGGAGGTTTGGAGGTTTTTTTGAACGTAAGTTCGACAGGCTGCAACGTTATAACCATCAGCGGTAAAGGCATTTACTGGGCAAGCCTGCATGCAAGGTTGTATACAGTCGAGGCAGGGGTGGTGAGTTGGTTTAGATGGGTCTGAGTGAGGTTCGTTTAGATGGTTGCGATCAAGTATCAGACCAAATCGATACCCATGCCACAAACCATGTTGGCGGTGTATGTGCAAACCGAGTGGGCTTTGAAAGCTATCACCGTTACGCTGCGCCCAACTCAAGAACGGTTGGTAAGGGGGTCCGGTAAAAGGATAAATGACCTGGCCATTGTATTCATCGGCCAAGTGCTGACCAAGGCGTCTGCTCCAACGATCCAGCGGGTCGCTGGTTCTCAATCTATATTCATCGCTCTGGCTAAATGCTGGCCACATACCTTCACTGCTGTTGCCTATTAAGACTAAACGCTGGCCAGTTTTGAGCATTGAACCTTGCTTAATAAGGCTGAGCACTTTCAATCCATATTTTTGTAAGTGCTCTTCCAGTGCATGGTTGTTCATCACCTATGCCTTCACGTTTAGCTCTAATGTAGGTTTGCCTGTGGCAATAGCGCTGATCTTGGCTTCTACAAATAATTCGCCATCTAACTCGGAAATAACATGCTTATTATCATGACGGATACTGATCTCTACGTTAGCAGCCCCGGCAGATTTAGCCAAGGCGTAGGCTTGTTGTTTAACAATAGCTTCTGCTTGACTGAACGCATCTTCTAAATCTGTAGTATCAAATGGGGTTGCACCATGAAAGATGCGAAAAATACCTTGAGTGGGTTGAGTAATAATGATTTCTGAGCGCTGTACTACACTGCCCATAACAGCACCGACGGCGTTTGCCACATGGCCATACTGAGGCAATATTAGTTCGAGGTTAAGGCTTTTTGCCGCTTTTGGGTAATAGGTAGCTGCCGGTGCCCCTACAGCAACTAGTGGATGACTTTTTCCGAAGTTAATACCAAATAATGCATTATCGTCGTCGTTATCGCCATTTTTAAGGATGAGTTTGCCCATTAATCTTGCCAAGTTCTTAGAGCGAGCTTCATTAAGAAGGTTTTCTTGATGTAAACCTGCCTCCAATAAGGTTTGGCATATAGCGTCATTCATCAAAGTGAACACCCTTTCTGCGGGCTCTACGGCATTGCCTTTTTCCCAAGAACCCAAACCATAAAGGTGACGCATTTGGCGTGCCCAAATTTGCGCTGCAAGCTTTGCACCTTCAACACTCCAGTGGCTGCTATTGCCTAGTACGTGGGCAGCGTCTGAGGGAGTGAAGCCAGAATATATCACCATGCCTTTACGTTCTAACCGCGCCATAGCTTTTGCTAAATCCTGGTTCTTAAACACTAAGGTCTCCATTTCTTCAGGGCCGTGCTCAAGCATTTCCCATGCTTGGTGTTCAATAGGAGTGAACTGGTTGATAAGGGCTTGGTTACGCTCTAAGCGTGTAACAAAACGGTTATGCCTTGG
>TARA_B110000211_G_scaffold63808_1_pt1 | contig 21901 bp, 27 predicted proteins | sample TARA_B110000211 | Tara Oceans TARA_B110000211 (sample SAMEA4397516) | marine metagenome | biome: Polar Biome; feature: [DCM] deep chlorophyll maximum layer (ENVO:01000326); material: water (ENVO:00002006), including particulate matter (ENVO:01000060) such as... | depth 30 m
CTTTGCTTGCAACTCGGGTTGTAACTCCGGTTGCAACTCCGGTTGTAACTCCGGTTGCAACTCCGGTTGGAACTCCGTTTGTAACTTCGGTTGCAACTCCGGTTGCAACTCCGGCTCCGGTTGCAACTGTGACTCCATTTGTGCGATGTGGGGTCCAAAAATTGATCTTGGCATTGTAAAATTGGTTATACTGTAGTACTTAAGTATATTGTGAGTGTGTGTATAAAATGAATAAGTACTTTGTGGCTACTGTCTTAGTTTCAGATAAAGAAAAAGAAACGGTTCAAGTCCAACAAAAAGAGTATTCACACTGTGTTTTTGAAGAAACAGCGACAAAAGGATTGTTTCAGCGTTATTGTCCTCGAGGACCACAATTCATACGAGTAAATTTCATATGCCCAACGCCGTCGGGGTACATACCTTTTAAAACGTTAGGTGATGTGTTTGAATATACGTTGGCACTAAATTTCGATAGGCGTGAGATAAATAAACTTATTGAGTCTTGGAATAACATTGGTAGTACTCAGCTGTTCTATAAGAACCAAGAAGTACTTGTTTTTTTCGATAAGAAACCGTTTTTTGAGACCAAGGACGGCGAATTCCAGTGGATATTAGACAATGCCAATGTGTGTACGGCATATCGTACATTACCAAAAGGTCAGCGTCAAACACTGGGAAAATGTCAGTTCAACGTGTCAGGGCAGGTGAAGGTTGAAATAGACGAATTCAGCCTAACTACTGTAAGAGAATAAATTATAATGAATTGCACAGGCATACTTGATGTTGGTGGTGGGCGGGTGCAACAGGATGCATATCGCATATTGCGAATTGGGTCGATTGCATGTGTTGTGATTGTCTGCGATGGACATGGGGATGGTGGTGAGTTAATATCGGAGTGTGTCGTGAATCATATTTGTGATTTACTAAGTGATATGACGGTGGAAGTATTTCTGGAGAAAGTGTGCAATAATTGGGAGACGTTGAGCACTTCTTTGTTCTCATCCGCTCATGATGCCGTTTGTGGCATTGGGTCAGGTGGTTCGACAGCGACACTGGTTGTCAGGGTACAGAACAATGCTCACATTGCGTATGTAGGAGATTCAAAGGCGATATTAGTGACGAAGGGTGGAGAGAGTGTTGACTTGTGTAGAGAGAATCATTCGCCGATGTCGAAAGAAGAGTACAATCGGATTCGTAGTTGCAGTTCAAAACTGCTGTTCAAATATGGTGGAAACGTGCAAGAGGATATTTTTGACGAAAGTGGGGAGTTTGTGGAGCCAGATTATATCAGGACCGGTGCGTCGCATAAAAATGTTTCGGGGGATTGGGGTTGTCATGTCATAGCTCCGAGTGGTTCGGCATTGGCAATGACACGAGCGCTAGGCGATTTAGCATTTTCGAACTTCGGTGTGTCACATGTGCCATCTACTGATATATGTACGATAGGAGAAGGAGAGTCAATTGTGATTGCGAGCGATGGTCTTTGGGACAATTGGGTGGACGATGACGTGGCAAAGATGGTTCATGGGCATGTTACATTGAATGAGATGGTTAAAAAAAATGAGAAAATGGGGATTGCACATTTTGGAGAGGCCCGAGACAATGTGTGTATCGTTATTATAACTTAGGCTCCTCAGGTGATGCACTAGAGCTGGGGAGCATGTACCGAATTTGCATCTCACATGTGACGTTGTACTTCATAAGTGCATTAGTCGGTGGTGTGTCCCACTTTGAGAGTGGGCGAGTCATCATTCTGCAACTGAGGGTATCGAGGTTGGTTATTGGGATAGCATCATTGAGGCGACCTTGGAGGTTTTTCATGATATTATCGACAAGTGCACATGACATCTTGTAGTACTGACCCTCGTGAAGCATCTCTTCTCTGGGATTAATGCCAAGCTGATCCCAGTTCTGTTCGATGATATTCATGATGACATGGTTCTGATCAACATAATAGTAGTTCTGAGTGGGGAAGGGGATGATATTCTTCCACAGGTCTTTGCCGTGCATGCCCCCATATGTCTTAATAAACTTATTATTAATGATATTTGTTGGGTCATAGCACATTGCACTCGCACGGCATTTTTCATACGGAAACAGATTGACCATGTTTGTGTATCCATTACTCGAATGGGATGTTTGGGGTCCAAAATCATTTGAGGTGTTCGCATAGAGCCAGCCATACTTATTGTCGATTTTCTCCTTACTGTAGCTTTGTGTGAACTTTCCGACACTATCTTGGGGGAAAAGGTTGAGACCAATATTGACATTTTCCGAGCATGGGTTATGGCCACCGAGGAACTGGATTCCTGTGATGAGCGCGTTTTTCGGTTGACTGCTGTCCGCAAAGCCAGGAGCGTGGAAGACACTTCCGGGGTCATGCAAGTGCGCGATTGCTGTGCCAGATGCTAGCTCCTGTGCAGTAAAGCTGTTGGTGAATAGCACTCGCTGTGTGAACGTCTGACTGTCAGTGGGTGCCATTGCTGCAGGTTGCAGCGTTTCCGAGGTGAACTGAACGGGTGGTGGTGGTGCTTCCCCCATAAGATGTTGTTGATCGCGTACAGCGGGTTGCATGAGAGACATGTCTATGTATATTTACGATGGCCCATTACATGAACCTTTATACCAGTACCCACTCTGTTAATTATCACCTGATAGTAGCGGCAACGTGGCGGCATGTTTGTACTGTCCAATAATGTGGTGTAGAAGTAATGTTAGCAGCATAGAATTGGATGACGGCAAACATTTTCGACCGCTTTTTACCTAGTGTGACTTGCATTTTCTCCCAAAGGTTCTCTCGCTGTTGAAATGTCCAATTTCTCGATGATGTCTCGAATTTTCGAGCAGTCCTTCGAAGTGAGAGTTGCTTCCGGATGTTTTTCTGCGCTTGTTGTATCTTCGCCTTTAGCCTGATAATGGTGCGTCGATCCTCGATAAGTATTTGTTGCTGGTGTTTCTTTTTATCCATCTGTATTTTGCGATGGCTTATTAATGCCACGTGGTCCCTTATATCTTGTCCCTTCGAATTCTTTCGAAAGACGGTTCGCATGCTAAATTGCTGCGGATTGGTCTTCAGGCACTTCATCGAAAGCTCTAGTGCATACGCCATCATATAGTGCAGTGGTGATGAGGTTCGAAAGAAGGAGAGTCGTTTGTGGATGAGAATGCACGTGCAATTGACAAATTCACGCATCGTCTCGGACGAATCGTGTGCAACTTGTAGTGTAAAATCATTCGGCACGAGCCGATTGATTGTTTCCTCTTCTTCGTAGTGTGTCCACTCATTCAGCGTCTGCGTCAAAATTGAAAACGCAGATTGTTTGAGAAAGAATCTAAACAGTGATTCTTTTGTATGACAGAGGGTTTGCGCCATGAGCTTGTTGAAATCGACCTAGAATTTATTGGTGATATTGCTATAGGGTGTGATAATTGTCGAATATTTGAAATCGCAGCTGTTGTGCACACGTCGGGAGTAGTGTTTCAAACATTCGTCGATCCGTGTCCGTTGGACGCTGTTATTCCAGCACCGATAGAAAAAGATTGTTTCCATATCACGAAGTCGTTCATAGAGGAACATCAAATTCAACCTATTGAAGTGTGCTTACATAAACTTATCGATTTTTTGCATAACCTCGATGCAGACAGCATTACTCTCATTGGACATGCTACATTCCGAAGCGACATGTTGATCATCCAAAATGCGGTCGATCGCTCACCAAGTGTCACATGGCCTTCAAATATTCGATTTGCTGACAGCCTTCAGGTCTGTAGAATTTCATTTCCACATCAGCGGATCTATAACCTCAGTGCATTGCATAGGTCGATAGTCGGTACCGAGATGTGCTGCGCCCATAGTGCTGTGCATGATGCAATCGCACTGCGGAGCATCCTAATGCGAATCCCTCACATTGATCAAGTTACCGTTACATATTCGTTATCTGATTACCCGTTGTCGAATCTCAAAGAAATTGGTGCAAAAACTGAGTTATTTGTTGCACGTTGTGGTATTAATGTCAATGGACACAAACCGCACAATTTGACAGTGTCGCAATTTCAAACATTGTGTGCATATTTCAACACTTTATAATATATACATATATATATATGGAGTTTTTATATCAGACGCGGACAACCCCACTGTCAGAAAGTGCCACGAAACGACAATGTGGGCTCTGGAAAAAGCCCGACATAGGTGTATGTGATGGCCTTACTGTGTGTCACCGATGCAGTTCGAAAAAGGTAACTCATGTTGATAAACAATTACGAAGTGGTGATGAAGGTATGTCTGTTGAGGCACACTGTACTTCATGTGGACATCGTTGGATACTTTAGATTACCATGCCACAGATCACGGTACATAATGTTAGTAATGATTTTTTTGATATTTCGGTAGTAATTCTAATGATCGTGCTTATTACTACCACTGCAATTCATTGCCATGTGTGCCATCGATTGGGCTAGTTCAACTCGGGCGGTGGAAGTATTACGAGCTGTGCGACAACGATGCATCCACCTACGGCGACTCGGGCATAGTCTAATCGGTCGAACAAGTCAGTAAATGTCAACAAAAATCCACAGCCCAGTGTAGCAAAAAGAGAGAGACACACAAAGAGGTTCCGTGTAGCCAGCCATGCACTCGTGAGTATGAGTGTACCAGCTACGATAGCTTCATGGTTGATATATCTCCCGCGATTCCACGGTGATATCATGATGCAGACGCACACAAAGACAGCTAGTGTCACTATGACATCAAAAACTCCATTTGCAACTAAGCACATTTCACCAATCATGAAGCCGATGAGCAGAGTTGGGAACAATGTCCATTCCTCGTGGTCACCGTGAAATGAACTGCAAAACCACGCGCCACGGCGCAATTGCTCGCCAATGATATACACCATGAGACATACTATTGTCGGCGTCCAGGAACGAGCGGAGGATTTTGTTCGCGTGCGCATAGCACATGATGACATACAAAGTCGAATGATTAGAGTTGCCACTAGGAGTGGTGTAAGACCGAGCCCGATATAGTGAACTAACGGAGATACTCGACCGAAATCAAGTAGAATGGTTGTCAGTACTATCGCCGCGATACCTTCGCGTATGGCACCCCACACACCAAGGCACAAAATCACGATATACACAAAAAAGACAGGAGTGTCCATTTGTATATATACTAATATTTTTATCACTCTGTATCACTGCTAAAGCTTTCGGGATCAACGTGCTCGTGTTGTTCCACGGGTGAATGGTTCGCAGCTTTTCTTTTCAATGAAGATGATTTTTTCCAGAGTTTGTAGCAGAGAGCGAACATATTAATTGAGATGGATACAGATAGAATAATGGATATTGCCATTATAAAAGCGGGGGTACATTGTGGAATAAGAAGGTCCATATAAAAGTATGGCACACTGGCACACCTGGAGTATTTTGAAGATCCACTTGCAAGTTTGCATATGTGTCTTTGTCGTCTCAGCAGCTATAGCGCTTTTCTGGCATTGGTTGTGTGATAAAACGAATTTGGAGGATTCATTTCAAGATTCACGCACATTAGAGATGATACAGATAATTATCGGATTTACGTATATTGGTGTGATAACATCTTCATTTCGAGAACTTTCTCAGAAATCGATTCATGCGGCGGAGATGCGAGTACACTTTGACAACGCAGATACCAATATGAGCTCCGACTTTCTTTATTTTCTACTCGGGTTGGGCACTCATAGGTCTGACCGCCCGAACTACGAGAAAGACTCGTGGAGCTACTGGAAGAAGCTGGGTGTTCATGATAAGTGGAAGTCTGTGTTTATAAACCGTGTTCGAACAAAGAATGAAATTCATGGCAATTGCTTTTCGTGGCTTGGGCCACGTGCTGCTCTATTCACATTTTATTTGTGTCATCCACCTGTTTCATATACTGAATCAGGCAATGTCGTGGCATTTATTCTGATATACGCAATATCAATCACCGTTCTGTTTTCATTTTTGATCACAATGCATATTGTCACATATGGGCCACTTCTTGGTCGTGGTGGGGAAAAGTTGTCTTTGATGGAGAGGTACACATACGATCAAACAAAACACCTTGTGCGCCGAAATGCGTCGGTCACTTTGTTCTCCGGTCGGTGGACAACCGATCCGTAAATATGAGCTAAAATCTAAAGTTCAGCGAGTGTTGAGTGGAAAGGAATACATAAATAATAAATACGAAAAACGGGCGGTAATGTGTGGGTTACAAGAGGGTATACTTTATGTTCCATTGTTTGAGGACGGTACGTATCACTTGTTATTGACGCGTGATAGGGCGCGGACAGAAGATGCGAATGAAGGGAATGAAATAAGCGTAGTGCAACTAGGAAACTATGTACCAAAAGAAATAAAATTATTAATTACTGATGAAACAACCAATGTGTCATCTCGCACACAAGAAGAAATTTGGTCACCAGAGGATAATTCAACAATGTATGCAAAACTCAATGAATTGGAGAAATTGAGATTCTATTGGAACAGTCCTCTGGAATATGCAGCGATGAGGGCGTTCGAATTCACCATCGGGGATTCGCTGGCGACAGAAACGAAAGGTATGAGGACTTTGATTCACAACTGTTTGGACACATCTCAATACGAGTCACTTTTTATCGGAGAGCCGCCTCCTCGTTCGTTTTCCGGAATGCGGACCGCGTCGCGGTATATTAATCCTTTTCCTCGAGCGGGGCAATATTGTCTACGAGTGCCTGGTCCGCAGATGATGACGATGTATGTACATAATCTTCAATTAGTCTAAAATGAGTTTCGCTTTGTGTAGTTCACACTATAAAATCTATGCTGGCCAGAGTCCGCGTCCTGCACAATGTGAAAAAACATGCTATCTGGTACAGCTTTCGCGGTGCATTTTAGAAACTTGGATGTCACCCCGCTCGTCACGAGCCCCTCTGTGTGGTTCATGCAGTTAGTGAGGTCCTCAGCTGTAATCTTCGTACAGAACGGTCTGAAGGATAAATTCGGATGCGAGACTGTCGCTTGTAAGCAAAGATTATGCTCGTTCATATTCCGAATTAAATTTTCAATAGTGCAATTACTATCGTAGATCTGGTTCGCCGCATATGATTCGGATCCGATCTGGCCAGCGCCCGTGCGATCAAGTTGCATGTGACTGAGGAGTTTGCCGGCGTACGTCCCGAGCTCCTGAATTGCGAGCTGCTGGTTTGCAAGCTCGGGGCCACAAATAGCTGGGTGCTGCGATAAGCCTGTCGGGAGTGGAACGAATTTTAAGTAACTCTTTACAGTTTCCCCATCGTGGGGATCTCTACACATACGCGCTGAACGGATAGTGTTTGTGAAATTTGCAGCTTGTGTGAACTGATCATCTGAAAGGGGTGCAAAGTGTGTAGTACCTGCTTCCCAGATGTTCGAACTCGTCGGCGCGACCAAGTGTGTCTCCTGAAACTCCGGTGTGAAGTTTGTCTGTATCTGTGGTTTCAAAAAAGACATTGTGATAACGCTCAGTTTTGAACAGCAGGCAATCTGGCCTTATATACTTGTTCATTACCCGTTGTATAAAACATGGCACCAAAAAAATGTACATTCATTGGCAATGTATTTAATTCCAAAATGGAGGAACAGCATGTCCCTGGTTTCGGATTTACGAGAGAGCAAAAGAAAAGCCTGGACCTCGTCGGTCTCCCGATACGAATCGAGCACGATTCGAAACTTAGTGTCGGAATTATTCGTAGAAGTTGGTACTGTGAACGAACAAACAGGCGATGGGTCATCGGTGATATAACACTGGATGACTTCAAAGGTAAGTATGCTGCACATGCGATCAAAGAAAAACTGTTTACTGGGCTCTCACTCCAACATCTGGCGATCCCACTAGAGAATGGTGAGCATCTTATGTTACCAGTTGAAGTTTCAATTGTCGTTGAACCTCGGAGAGAGAAGTGTAACATAGTCACCCACCATACGGCGAGTAGACAACCAACAGAAACTTTTGCCTACTTAGGTGCGACAGGTTCCAATAACATTCACAAAGCTTCCGGATTTATAATGCCAGTTCAAGAAATTTCTCAGTCCGCAGCACCGGTACCACAGGTGGCACAGGTGGCACAGGTGGCACCGGGGGCACCGGTGCCACAGGTGGATAAATTTTTCCCAGAAAATGAGGAGCTCTGTGATTTGGTGCTCCGATTGCAACAGGATAATGACAATCTTCAAAAACAACACACTGAGGTAACAGCAAAGCTCGCTGAAATTCAGGCGATGAATGCTTCCGCACTTGCAAAACAGCAAAATGCTGAGCGTGGAAAGGCATTGACGATGTGCTCCACTGTTACGAAGTGGTGTAAGGAAAACGATATTGAATTGACTCCCCATGTGATTTCGAGCTTAGAAACTTTGGTGCGAGAGCATCCTTCTTTGGGAAATGTTGCCTTGGAGCTTACCCATAAAGCCTCATTGAAATACAAGGAGCTTCAAACTGCGCAGTTGCAAAGGGAGATGAATGAGAAGCGAGCAAAGGTGAAGGAGGTGTACAAGAAAGCAGTGAGTGCGCATGTTGCAAGTCGCGGTGCAGTCAGCGTTGCTGACACAACTAGCGTAGCACGGCACAGACTGAGCGCTGCGTATGATGGCACTGAGAGAAGTTCTGCTGTAAAGCGACGCTCGCCGAGCGATGTATACTCGGAAGAAAACCAGGATCTCATTCATGCATTCAAGCGTGCGCGGGGAGCAACTGCCCGCGAGTCAATGGGTGAGCTCTATGACTCACTGAAAAATCGCTATTGATAGTATTAATTAGTCCTACATATTTCGTTTTAGTGCAGGATGCTGGCGAGACCCTATATCGTATTGTTTGTTTGCGCCTTGTACATCTAGGTTCAGTAGTCGAATATTCGCATCATCCCCCAGTGTTCGTGACCTTCTTCGCATACTTTGACTTTCGACATCAGTGGGGGTGGGTATGTGTGGTGGTTTGTCGAAGGTGGTCTGTTCGCTGACGTCGATGTCTCGAGTTTGGTCTTGTATGTATATTTCATAGGAAACAGAGACATTGTGAACATCAATTATGAGCAAAGCAATAACACAGACTATGTAGAGTGCAAAATCGACATTCACATCGGCATCTTGTGATATGCTTCTATAGAGGAGAAATGTCAGTGTGACATTATCGATACCGAGGTTTGTCCATGAGTATATTTTCGCGTAGGATCTGCTTACCTCCGTGGGGTTCGTAGCGAGCACAATAAGTAATGATATTGTGACAACATGTAAAAGATGTGGACCGACAGTTGATTCTAAGAGTTTATTGTTACTAGCATATGAAACCCCTACTAGTGCACTTAATGTAATTATTTGAACCACAATTATGAGAGGAAAACATAATTGAGATGTTGACATGTACACATGGAAGCTTGGTAACAGTGTGTGGTTTGTCTTAAATACCCTCGACTGCCTAATTATGGAATGGTCTGACTACGAGGAAATATACAACAGTCCTCACGCTTCAACGAGTTCACATGAGTCATGTGAGTCAATGATCTTACGAAACTCACACGTGGAGCCTAGTGTCCGTAAATATACAATGTGTCATGTGGATAACTTTCCATTTGCGAGGTCGAAGATATATGCAAGTCTGACATCAAAATCGTCCAAGTGTTCTGTCGTGAGTCGTGCATATGAGGATGCTTTCCTCGTCGAGGCTAGTGGGTCAAATGCATGTGTGAATGGTGAGCATTGTGAGTGTGTGAACATGTTCGGCTTTACGCTTCAGCGTTTTTGTCTTCCGGGTGCGACATGTGACACGACTGCAAATATGTGTGTTTTATGTATTCGTGCATCCGTTTTGTCAATATATCTTGATGTGAAGGCATCAGGGGTCACACCAAAGCGTCGAATTCAACCATATCGAAATATCATCGGTGTCATCGGAGAATATCGAATTGACGATTGTGTCTCAATTATTCCATTCGACGATGGACACATAATGGAACCTTTTGTTTTACACTCTCGTGAAAAGTATAGTGAATGTTCATCACAGAGTGGTCGTCGCCGCGTTTCTCAAAGTGGTTACTCGGATTTTCGAGTGCCCCCCTCCATCAGCATGTGATGGCTGGGGGGCATGTCCATATGAGCACATCTATCATCATCGCTGCACTATTTCGAGTCGAATCGAGGGGTAAAGTGCGAAGTGCCAATGATGCTCTGATACACATCGTAACAAAGGCATTGCCACAGAGGTGCCAGGTTCGAAATCTGAAGGAAGTCGTCAAGCACTACTGTGTGAGTTTTATCGAATTTCGGAATACCTTGCGTACGATTATTTGGTACGGTGTGCGACACAGCACATGTTCGAATAAGATTCTACAGTTCTATGCTGAGTCAGATCGATTTGATCGTCTTGAAACAATTGCGATATCAAATCAATATATGTTGTTGACATATTTGAAGTTCTATCTCGTGCAGAGAGTCCATTCGATGTCTCCTCTTGTCTCTCACCTGTCCAAGTCATGTGACTGGGATATGTACGTCCAGATGACTCTGGGTGACATGCAGGATGTGAATATTGTCATGATGCGACTCTTAATAATGGATAGACGTGTTTGTGAAGCGGGGACATTCGTGAAAATCAATCGAAGGAATACGATGCTACCTCCACTTCACAATGCTGTCCACCACATCCGAGTCTGGAGTCGGAGGAAATGTCGAAAGTTACATTCGTATCCTCAAAGAAACTTCAGATTTTTACTTTTGAGTTCCGATTCAAATACGCATCATGAAGAAATTCGTAAAGTTGTGAGAAAGTACTTGTCGAATGCAAATAAGAAAGCTCTGCTACATGGGCTGAATTTGTTATCTTCGGCTGCTACTGATATTGTTCACAGGCTCGTGTGTACGGTGCAAATAGCAGAGAGCCTAGTCGTCACCCCTCTATGTGAACCAGCGAAATCACGGTTCTCCAATATTGCATTGTATGTGTGTCCAATGTGTCGAGAGGTGAAAAATACTCTTGCAAAGTACACATCTCTGAAGGGTGTTATGTTTGATTATGAAACATCTTCCATACTCTGTTCCGGAAAAAAATGCAGCGAAAAAGATATTCGCGTGGTCATTCACCCAATACAAGTATCTGTGTCTCGTACTTGCATTGTTGGCAAGTGTGTCACATACTTTGTCTGCCACAATTGTGGGTCGTTGTCAAAACGATTACTTTTTAATAGCGGTGATCTATGCGACGCATGCTCAGTTGCTCGAGAAACAAAAACAACGAAGACATTGGTGAGCAGCTCAGATCCGCGATTGAATCCCTTATCCAGTGTAGTGACCAATGTGAAGCTGTCATCAGAAAGAATGATCGACTAAGTACAGCTCTCGGAAAAGATATCACAGAACTCATGAAAGTGCGGAACCCACCGAAATTGAGAATTCGGGTTTTGCTTGTACGCCGTTCGCTCATAAAGGATTCGAATAAACGCGCCTGTACGCACACAATACAGCTTTTTAAGCATAAGCTAATACTCGAAGAGGCTCTCCTGAATTCCACGATTGGAGAGGCACTTTCAGAAGTTACGTCTACTCTTGGAAAGGTTTCAAATGATACTGAAGTCGACAAAGTTGAAACGATGATGCGGGCATTGGGTGAAATGACCGAGACCGTCAGTGATATATCGAGCGCATTGAGCACCGCACACCTTCAGTCGGACTATGATATAGATAGCGACGACCTCGATAGTGAACTTGATGAACTCTTGATGCATAGCGCAACTGCGCGCACAGCTTCGAGTTCGACAATGTCTTTCGTCGGATCTAGAAATGTCATCGTCGCACCGATTGCGCCTAGCGACGAGTTGATCGCATCACGTGGTGGTGAATTCGCTCCGGGGTGAATGCGAACGAGCGACTTGTATGTGCGAGCCTCATTTATGCACCTTGATAATTGGATCGTTTCCTCGTTTGCGCAACCAATTTTCGATACTGACACAAGTAGATCCTCATGGACTTTCTTCAGTGCAGCACTTGTCCTCCGACCGTCTTCTGGTTGAACATTGTTGTGCGCCAGTAGCCACTCCGACGGAACATTTGGAATTTCGTGCATCACTGGCATTTCTGGTGAGCTCAACATCTCTTGATCTATCCAAATCAACCTTGATTTCTGCTGCTCCATAAATCAAATAATATAATAATGGCGAGAAAACTTTCGATCAATCATCGCCTGCTCTTGTGCTCTGAACTCGCGGATAAGTGCGAGGCCTTCGTGCGATTGACCGATGGTTCTGAGCTTACTGAGATCAACATCATGGATGGAAAGACACAAGCGAATATCAGCGACATGGAGTGGGACGTCGTTTACACTCTCCTCACATCAGCAAACAATCACGACACCATCCCAAAGATTACGCACCGAGATGCAGTTCCTATGTATGTCGAGATGTTTGTCGATTGTGAATACCACGACGACATTTGCACCATTGGGACACATGACGACCCGACTTTACGAACAGTCAACTTTGCATACATCGTACCGACCGTCACAACAAAGGAAAAGAGTGATATGAGGAAGATTCAAAAATTACACAGCGACGAGTTCTCCATCATTCACAGAAAGGCTGTCGACTTTGCAAAGGCTATCTTCGCGCCACCCAAAGACCTCACACGGAGCAATCACATCAAAGTGACAAAAGCATTGCGGGTCTTCGCGAAAGAGCGCTGGTCACACTCATCCGGTCGAAAAGCAGAGGCTCACAGTGACAAGACAGACAGCTGTCCAATATTGCGATGGATTGCCCAACACCCTTTGCCAGTCAAAGATGATCAGCGCGCTCAACTCGAGCTCGCACATAATGTTGCGAAAGCACACATCCTAGCACTCACGGGCGCATGTGTCTAGCGGGCTTCTAACTGACGAATCCGAGTCAGCCTCACTTCTTTTATGAAAATTGGACTCTTGCATGCAATACATTTTCGATTTGTATTTTTAGACTGCTTTTTGCAGCGAGCACACTTATACAAACAGTTCACCATCAAGTATTTAGTGTCAGGCGATTTACAAGTACACACACAATACACTATACTATGGAAGTTCCGGTGGATCGTGCGGTGAATGAATTTCAGCATTATTTTGGCAAAATTCCAAAAGCCATTCGCGATCATAATGACCCCTATCAGCATGAAACATTCAACTTGCCAGAAGCATATCTCGGAAAAAACCGATTCCTTATGCAAACATTCGATTATTTGATCACCAAAGACGGTCGAGAGTTCCTCACCAAATATATTCTCCCATTCGAACACACGGAAAATCTTAATGTTGCATGGGAAGTCTTTCACTTCGATAAAACTATCGCTGACATCGAACCAGAGCAGGGCATGCCTCGATACGTCACACAAAGCCACGATCAGTACTCCGACACCTTAACTCGTCGCGGACTCGCTTTCATTATTGAACATGGCTTCTACACAACCCCTCTCGGTAAACAGCACTACCTCATGAACATACGACAGATTGTCGACGCTGTCGCTGATACTTGTGCCTATCAGGTTATTCGAGCCTTGTTGGACGCCGAAGAATACTACACCACCGACGGCACACACGACAGCTCTGACAAAAAAATATACATCCGAAACACAATGCGTAGATTCGGCATTGTTCAACGTGGTGAACACGGAATGCACATTCTTGACTCAGACTTAAAGGACTTGATGAACCGTGAGGGTGTCAAGCCAGATGCCTATATTTTCCCTGCACGTATGTCTTCATACATTCGAATGCGGGACCCATACATGACCGAGCACAACAGAGGAGGGATCGGTGCACAAGCACTTGTCGCTGACCCAGAACCATCTGCACTTTCATTCAGGGGAACAAAGGTCTTCGAATGCAGATACTTTGAGACTGATTACATCGAAGAGCCATTCGACCCACTTGAGGAAACATTCTCCTTTAACGAGTACTACCATGTCAAGGAAGGTCATAATTTGCATGTATTTTGCATGGAATCCGATTCCTGGCACCAGGTAAAAACCTATCCCGATCAAAGGAAGTACGCAAAGAGGATTGACGGTTCTGCGGAAGTCAAGCGGAAAACATTGATTGATACAAAATTAACTTCGTGGGTGCAGCGTGTCGATGCTGCCCAAGATTTGATAGACGAAGCAAGTGGTGCCAATCCTCACGGCTGGTACCACGGTGACGGCCTAGGTGGCCTAGGTTTTATAGGTGAGCATGGTGTGGGGGATTTCGGCGACGCTCTGGGCGATGAAGAACGTCGGTTGATATACACACCTGAAATCCACGAAACATTGAATTTCAGGCGGTTTCCGAAGGGTGGTGCTGACTATGACAGCGTGGCAAGCCTTTTTGCATCCCATTCCGTCGCAGCCCAACTTGCCGTGACCAAAGACCTACAGATGCTGGGAGCGGAGGATGTTGTTCGGCCGAAATTTTTGACAACCCTCTTCGAAGCCCATTCTGCAGAATAGTAGAAGTGTCGAGGGTATAAAAGTAACTACGAGTACACCAACAAAGACATATTTATAATAGAATGGCTACCATTGGTCTTGCTGATGCACCTGGGAAAGTCAAGGCGGGTGGGTATACCGACATTTTTATCCGAGAAAACATTGTGTATCAAGCGTCAACGGCGCTTCTTGTACGATCTGGTGTAGATCTTGGATCCACGATGCACGGGCACCATGATTTTCAATTAGGCGATGACCCTCTTCATAAGGTACATATCGGTCACTACACGTTCTATTCAAAGGCAATCATAAGGAATGCGAAATATTTGATTCGTGCACCCGGAGTGTTTGTTCGTCAGTACATGAAGGGTGAAAATGCGAACGATATAAAATTTCTCGGGCGGCGATTTACCGAGGTGACAGAAAAACCACTAATGGATGTGATGCACTTCAACGAGTTAGTTGCGGATATAAAACCGCCATCAGATGCGGACGACAGCAGTCATATTATACGGATACCGGACTACAACAGGTCGACAACGGAATTAAAATATTTTATTCATGGTACATCGTACTCTACCAAAGAGGACAAAGTAGTGGAGAAATTTATCAATACACTCGGTTTTGGTGAACACACGTATCCCGGTTGTAAGTCAGCGCGAGAGGGGAGGGGTGTATCCTTGCAATCTGTGCAACGCACAATTGATTCTATGATTTGATAGTTTTATACTATAATAGTGTGAATATATTTTGTATGTAAATCGGTGATGCCACAATTAGTTTATCCGGAGGGTCCAGGAGACACTGATGTAGAAGTGTGGGTGAGCCCATCCGGGGTCACTTATTTTGTATTTAACACTTCATGTAGGAGTGCTCAGTGCGCTCTTTATTTCCGAGCAAACCCTGTTACGAATGCATGCTGGAGTCACGTCCTGGAACACTATCTGTGTTCGATGGATAAGCTAATGGGAATAACCGAATACAGGCGCCCAGTCTTGGAAAATAGATTACCAGATGGTTTCGGTGCTGATGCTATTGATGCTATATTAACAGCTCGAAGCCCTGTACTGAGTTCTTCCGAATTCACCCGATTCTCAGTTACGGGTATGACGAATGCTGTGACGACATCGTTGATGGTTGGGTATTTTACTACAGCTATGGTGCAGCCAGCAGATGCAAAAGCTGCCTTAGACTTACTCGGTCGTCAGGCCGTGTGTGTTCAATGTGACCCAGATTCTTTACTTTATGAAAGCGGCAAACCATCGTCGGCAATCAAGCGAGAGCTTGACGCCATAGTTTCAGAAGCTCAGGAGTGTTCCAGCCCGATTGCCTTCCTCTTCACAGAACTGTACAACTTGATAGCCTTAAAGAATAATTTGAAAGAGCACCAACTTGATCCGGTGATCGGGAATATACACGCCTATTATGAGCATGGTGACGCCGAAGGAATTCAGAAAGAGCTGGATGTAACGAAAGCGCTACCGGAGTGCAAACGGGCTTTAGAGTTAGTCTCGGACCCACATGGAATGGTATTTGTCTTTTCAATACCGAAAGGTGCCAATGAGAAGGACAGAAAAAATTATAGAGAGATCTTTGACAGGTTCATGGAATCGCAGGAACCTCGTGTGTTTCCATTCAAGTCAGAGAAAGCAGAATCAGAGAAAATGCCCGGGAGCTGGGCATCTTCATCCGTTAGTCCGGAGAAGATAATTACTGTCAAGAAAGAAGGAATAAATCATTATGTATTCGGTTGCAAAGCGACGTCAATATTTTCTCATCTCCGTTTGGCTGAAATGCTTTATGTGGACATTCTTCAAGAGACATGCAGTGATGTTCAAGCTCTGGTCATTACATTAGGATATTTCCCAATTTTGCTGTGCGTGCTCCAAGGCAATGTTACAATCGATGATCACAAAAGCAAGAAATTCGAGACAATCAACAAAATGAGCAATCTATTACGAACGCCAGATATACTCAAACTTGCATTTCTCACTGCAAAGAAGAGATTATGTGATAAAGTCACGGAGTGGACCAGAACAAGTGATATCACTGGTTTGTGCAAAGATGCACTTGAACTCGACCACATTCCTTCACAAGCACTTATAAAGTATTTGAATATACCGAGAATATTAAATGAATTGGACTATCCTGCCTTCGAAGAAATATTCAAAACGATCACTGCCCGTCTTACTGGAGAATCGTGCGCGATTCATATGGTATCGGAATCTCACACACGAATGGCTGAGAAGCAAGTGACGAGGCCTTACGAAAAAGATTTTACTCTGTCCCGTATTCCAATTCCAACTCAGTTTCGCTGTGCTGATTTTCAAGATTGCAACCCCTTACCCCAACATCTATGCCGCATTACTCTGCAAATTCCATGCGCCGAAATCATTACAGAATATTACATTAAAGCTGTTTTTAGCCGACGCATGTGCTCTCCCCCCCAAATTGGCATCGTGCCATTCACAGACGTGTCAGTTATGGTTCGGTGCAAAGCTGATGAGCTAAAAGAGAGAGCAACCAAAATCAAAGAAGTTTGGCACAGATGTTTACACAATCCAAATAGTGAAGATTTTCAGTTTGCACTAGCATTGTACAACAGAAATCAGAAAAGTGCGACATTTATAGCTGCACAAAAATTCAATGGTCACGAACATGCGAGGGTGGGCTTCACTTTTGAATTAATGAAAACGGAATTGGAAAAGCTACGAGGGACTAAGGTTGGAATCACGGTTAACCTGGGCACAACTGTTGAGGCCGAGATGCCTGATGATAAATTTATTCAACATTTTATCACAGCATTGGGAATCCTGCGCGAAATAAAAAATTCTACAACTGATTCGCCATTTCCGAGTCCCTATGGTAGTGGTGGGGGTGTAGAGGGTGATGTCTTGCAGCAGCCGACTGTACAAGAAGTCCATTTACCTGGTGGTGGTGAGAGGGGCATAACTGTGGCTAATAGTCACTGGCAGAAAAAATTCAACATATCGACGTTGAAAGAGTTTTGTGCACTGTATGTCGCCGTACAACACTTGGGGGCTGGGTATGAGTGCATTTTGACGAAGAAGCTCCGAAATGAGAACCATTTTACATATGGTGCTCATGCTTGGGTAGGTGTCCCGAAAAAAGGTGGAGAATTTACTGTTAACGTTCAGGGAATGTGGAAACCCGATCTCCATCGACTTGCAGATGAAGTATGCTCAGGTGTTTTATCGGGTTGGTGTGAAGACTGTAGGCTTGGTACGGGGTTGGATGATGTACTCCAGAAAGCGGGAGATAATTGGCTGTCGAACAGCCAGGATCCGAATTTTATGCACAGTTATATATTGCTGGCGAAAACACTCGGTTGCAGTTTCAGTGAGATAGGACTAGGAATTGAGCGTGTGGAAATCAAAGACATAAGCAAGGTATTCCAACCTTCGGGATATTCGTGGGGAGGAGTAACTTGCTTATCCTGATGAGTGGGTTCAAAAAATTTCTAAAAGCTAATTTAACACATATTTTTACTATTCCAATTGTAACTTCTAATGGAGATGAGAAGTTCTCCGGGACGCTTATTGACGCGCATAACAAAGGCGCGGAACTATGCGATGCTATGGCGATTCCTTTAATGATTCAAATCATGGATTACTTTCGGGCACATAGAATTGATTGGTGGGTACACTACGATGGAACTCGGGATGCTTGGAATATATTTCAGCGAAAGTATGAAAATATTGCACTCGAATTAAATGAAAGCAAACATGTTGTTCCATCGTCGATCATTCCAATCGTACAAGAAATAGAATCTGATCAACTAGCAATATCAATTGGCAAGCAACGGACACATTGTTCAACGTGTTATAAAGTGCTCACTGAAAATGCCCTTCTTAAAAAAACAATTCGGGACTCTAACTTGACCGTCAAAGTGGCAAAACCTTCGACGCCAGATATTGCTCCTCTGATTATCGAATGGTTCGGAGATAATTTTCACAGTATTGGTGTCGGCCGTGGCTACCCGAGAAAAAAACTACGTTTAGAACTCAGTCGACATCTCAGTCAGAGATATGGGCACGAGGCCGAAATTTCACCTAGTGATAAACTTTGGAAATGGGTCGTCAAAGATGTCATCAAAGATGGATCAGCACAATATCGACCATTCAGACTCTGGAAACGGAATGATGTTTTACAAAGGATTTGACCAAGAGCATCCCCTTGTTCAAATTATGAACTTTGAAATCTTCCTCGACCGCATGATGTCTCAACTCAGTATATTAAACGAAGAAGAACGTATTGAAATTGAGCTCTCCTTGTATATTCTTGGCAACATTAGCTCTTTTTTTTCAGCATTTCTTCTCTATAAATACAAATGTTCACAGTAAATAACAAATCGCTCATTTCTAAATATGTTCAATCACAAACCGACTTTTCCAACATGACCAATGCGGCTGTTTATGATAATATTATGAACAACATCGATACGGTTCAGCGCACAACATGCCGCGTGGACGACTTGATCTCTATTTCGACCGAAATTGAACTCTTGCGTGCATCCTTCAAACTGTTCTTCACAAAACTCCAGTCGAATGCCAACCCGGACACATTGTATTGTGGCACCGATGAGTCTTCACACAATGCCACCTAGCATTCTTCAAAATCTCCATCTTTATTAATGCATTGTATTTTGCTGATGATGATCGACCAATAAGTGCATTGTCATTCACATACTCAATGTGCCGCAAGCGACGACGAAGATCCACGCCTTCGATAGGATTGTGATACAGGGGCTTGTATTTTACACGACAGTACTCACAAATACCCTCTTCCAGTGCAGGATCGCTGATCGATTCGATCATTTTGCACGTTGGATACAGCTTGCCACATTTCCCAAAGCATTCTATTACTCCATTGCACGTTCCTAAACCTGGTGGGTGGCACTTATCACAACCACACAGGCACGTTGGGCATGTCGTGTTCGCGACGATAGACTGTGGCCACTCCGGTTCATGTGTACTAAGAATAAAGTCTTTGAAGTGACGAATTGCACAACTCTGCATGCTGAAATTCGCATTGTTTCCAAACTTACGTTCTAACGTGAGCATGTCATCAAGGAAACCATTGAATATATCCATCTCTGTTTTGTTGATCATGTACGTAGAGATTATCATCGTGATGCTCGACGTATACGTCGCGACAGAACTGCAACTCAACGGGCATTTCTTTCGAGCGCTAGTTATCCCGAACAAATGAACACGAAACTGCTCAATGTAACCATTCTTGATAAGTTCACAAAATGTCAAATCCATGATGACGTCATCACAACACAATGTCACTTGTTATATGCGCAGGAGTCGGAACTTTTGCTTTACTAGCACTGCGAAAATATATAAATCGTAACTCCAAATCTGAATCAACCATTGGTGAAAAAAGCGCTGAATTCTATTCCAAACTTGCAGTCCGCCTACGAGACGAAGCACAAGTCGAAGAACAAGACGAAGTACAAGACGAAGCACAAGACGAAGAACAAGACGAAGTACAAGACAAAGCACAAGACGAAGCACAAGACGAAGCACAAGACGAAGTACAAGAAGAAGTACAAGACGAAGTTCACAAGTAGAAAATCACTTCCCATCTGGGGACAGATTCGACGAGGTCGTGACTATTTTTGCACCACGGCGCGAATGTGGACGTCGTGGAGCTCGCTTCAAAGAATGAGAGCGCGTGGGCAGCTGGCCCGGGCGCGCACCGATCGCTCACCACTCACCTAATAAACGACTCCTAAATAATTCCACATGCGGGCCTCGAACCCGCGGCCACCAGCTTAAAAGGCTGGCGCTCTACCAACTTTCGCTGTTTCAAAAAGATATCCGCATTCACTCTCACATGTTAGAGTCATTTCGGAGATTTAAAACACGAGAATCTAAACGTAAACGTACATTTTGGTAGATCGTATGCGTGTTATTTGTACTGTTCATCCTGTACTTCGCGGCGCCAGTGTCCATAGACGCGTCCGTTGACGTATCTGTGCAGAAGCGCGTGGGCGCGCGGGCGGAGCATTTCCATCCTTGCACATGGCCAGCGCCATCCTTTCAATATGCGACTGACAAGCGAAGCACTCAAATGGAAGAAACTGTTAGAATACTAAATGCTGCAAACATAACCTATGCACTGGAAGATGGGTCACTTCTGGGTGCGTATAGGCACGGTGGCCCCTTGCCATGTGATGGTGATATGGATATCGTTTTTCCAGTGTGGTTAAATGGTATGTCAAAGTGCTCAGATGGCCCCGGTGAGACACTATGTGGTCATCCTCGTAATTATTACATAAAACCAGCTATGGAGTGGTTGCGACAGCGTATTCCTAGTGTATCCATTTCACCACGAAGATGGGGGGGGTTTCGTGCGACATTTGCGGGAGTTGGGGTGGACTGGATCGTTTCAATCTCAGATTTTTACGATGACACGCTATGCACATGCACGTATGGATCCACCGTATCAACATGTGTACAAGGAGCAAAGAAACGATTGAAAGGAATATATGGAGCCTCGTTCATGACACCCGATTCACGATGTGCGGGACACATCCGCAGAAAGCTCCAACCCTAAAAAAATAATTCCACATGCGGGTCTCGAACCCGCGGCCACCAGCTTAAAAGGCTGGCGCTCTACCAACTGAGCTAATGTGGCTAAAATGATGCTCTGGGTGGGCTTTGATCCCACGACATTCGGCTGGCTTATAAGCATAAGACCGACGCTCTAACCTGGCTGAGCTACAAGAGACAGTACGCACTGCGCGATTTGAACGCGCGAGAGCCTGAGCTCACTAGATCTTAAGTCCAGCCCCTTAGACCACTCGGGCAAGTGCGATACATGGAAATGAATTACTTATTACATGATGTATTTGAAGTATTCATGTGTAGGGCTACTGATGCAATCGTCTCGATGACGTCATTTGCTTCTTCAGCGCTATTGCATTTGATATTAAGCGCGCGCAAATCCACGTCATCGTCTCCATATGACCATGTGAATGTAACTTTATCGTGTACTGAATTAATTGTCTTAAGTGTGTCAATGTGTATCGCTACGTTTGGGTCTTGCCAGAAAACCCACTGCTCATTTGAGTCACCATTCAGTTCAGACACACACTTCTCACGTGTAGCTATGCAGGAAAAAACATCGTACGATTCACCATCTTGAAGTTGGATTTTCATACGTGTTGCCTTATTCCGAAGTGAACATGTTTGTTTTCGATCGACCATATTATATATGTCTTGGTATCGACAGTGAGACCAGGTTCAAACGATGCCTCAAAGCAGGAGACTTCTTGGTCTTTTCGTAGTTCAGGAACATGATTTCATCGAAAAACGTTTTCGTGATGGCCCACAATTGGTGTGGATCGTCGTCGGTCGGTGTCCAAATGATTCGATCACATTTGGACTCATTCATGTCGCACGTATCACATATCGCG
>TARA_B110000211_G_scaffold84129_1_pt1 | contig 21844 bp, 38 predicted proteins | sample TARA_B110000211 | Tara Oceans TARA_B110000211 (sample SAMEA4397516) | marine metagenome | biome: Polar Biome; feature: [DCM] deep chlorophyll maximum layer (ENVO:01000326); material: water (ENVO:00002006), including particulate matter (ENVO:01000060) such as... | depth 30 m
CCTATGTATATGTCATCACCACCGCTAATTGCATTTAACCCTAGCACCTCTCGCGCTTCGTTCCGTGTCATTATCCCCGCCGTTACTGCTGAAGTTACATTCTCGTAGGTCTTGCGCTTGCGCTCAGATAGCGCTGGTATTGCCTCCGTGTCATAACAGAACATTAGGTTCTCGTTATACATTGGCACTAACCATTCGTTTAGGTCGCTCTCTATCAACCTTAAATGCGGTATAATTGTTTCCTCATACAGCGCTAGTCGTGCTTCCGCTATATTGCTATAGGTTTGGCTGTCTGGCACGCCTACAAGCTGACTAGGTACGCCAAAGCATAATGCTATATCTGTAGCCGCCATATGTTTAAGGTTAATAAAATCCATATCTTTAGGTGACAAACCCATTTCACGCCAATCAAAATCGCCCTCTAGCAACATTGGTCGCCCAGCGTTACCGCTACCAGCAAATCTATTGTTTAAATCTGTAAGTAGTTGCTGCCTTTGAGATTCAGTTAGGTTAACTGCAAAGCCAGAATCATCTTTAGGCTTAAATATAACCGCACCTGATGGCCTTGCGCCGTTTTGTAATAAGTTAATGTTGTGCTTGCTAGCTAGATTATGCTGATCTACATCTACCGCTGCTGCCGATAATGGGCTGCAACCGTAGTAATCATCTAAGGGATTCCATAATTTAATATGTTTTAGCTCACTGAACCCCGTCTCTTGGTCTACTAGGTAAGTCTCAGCCACTCTGCCATTAAGCATATACTCATAGCGCTCTGGTATCGGTTTGTTGCCGCCTTTGATTACAATGCGATCTGGCCTTAACAAGTGTAGCTCTCTAGGTTGCGCACCACCGCCAACTTTCAACACATAAGCATTACCGCTTAATAAAAGATAACCAAATAGAGAGTTAAAAAACTCTGAGTTGCTTTGTAACGGGTTAGGGCGGTCTAATAAATCTTGTAACGGGTGGTTATCCAGCACTGTATCGCCATTTTTAATCATGTAGCGCACTGAGCCAGCGCCCTTGCTGATTTCATTGACACACCTATAAACTATAGCGTTCTTTAGATAGCCCTCGCTAGCTAAGTCTGCATAGTTGTACTGCTTGCTTTCTCCGGAACCCACGCCAAAGTAGCCGATCATGTTGCCAGCTTCTTGCTTTGTGCTTCTTTTATTGCGATCTAACCGCCGTCTTAGTCCGTCAAATATTGCCATTAGCTAATTCTCCAGTTTACATCGCCTTGTGACTTGCTTAATTCTGATAAGCCCCAGACTAATGCGTCTAGCCTATCTGGACTAGGTTTGACTTGTCCAGTATAAGTACACATTTGTTCCTCTAGCTCAGAGAAAACATTAATGTGATGAACGCGCTTTTGCTCGTAAAGTGCTGCTACTGGCTCTGCTCTCGCAATTTTGCCTCTGCTAGCCCTTACTGATCTATACGAAACTTGGGTGTCAATATTCCTCAACAACCTTTCTACTAGATCACCACCGTTATTGACTTCTGCAACTATCCGATCTGCGTTATGCTCGTAATAAGCCCTAATAGCAATCTTGCCCCACGCATCTGGCGAATATCTCCCAGATAAGTCTTCTAACACATAATACTGATTATTATGGTCTTTGCCTACAACTACTATGCCTGTTTCGTCAGAGTTTTCGTGAGAGGTTACTGCTGGGTCAACTGCAACAATAATATTTTTTAGATCTGGAACGCTATTTTTATCAATTCTTTCTGCTTCAATATCTTTCTGCGACCATAAAGCACCCTCTACATCCTCTAGTATCTCAGCGTATAGCTCTTGCCGCCCTAGCCGTGTCCCGCCATACTTTTCTTGCATCTGGTCTAATGCTGTTTGCGCTAAATTCGCACTGTTTTCAAACGTATTCCCAGTAGTCATTACCGTATTTTTTCGCGCTGCTAAACTTTTAATGAGTTGTGTTGGCTTTGGTGTTGTAGTTATGACGCATTGCGGATTGTCCCCTAACCGCAAGCCAAACATTAATTGATCAAACGTCTCAGGGTACTGCCAAGCGGCTAATTCGTCGCACCAAGCCCTATGAAACTGTGGGCCACGTAACCTATCTGGCTCTGTAGCACTGAATCCCATTATTTTACTGCCGTTGTACAAGGTTATTTCGGCGTTACTGCTATTGTGTCCTCGTCCACGCCCTGCCATTAAACAGCCTTCAGGTATATTAGCCAAGATTCCAGACACGCCACCAAATGCAACTCGTCTTAGATCGCCAAAAGTAGGGACTATTACTGCAACTTGTACTTCTGGATTTCTGAGAGCGTACAAAACAGTGTCCATAGCGCCTGTTCGTGTCTTGCCCCAGCCTCTACCCGCTAGAATCAACCATATCTGGTAATCGCCGTATTTGCTTTTAGGTGGTGTTAGTTGAGATGGTCTAGCGGTTTTTTGCCACTCATTGTAAAGAATGGTCGTGGCTAGATGACCTTGCTTCCGCAATCTGGTCAAGTTGCTCCATAACTTCGCGGAAGGCTTCTGGGCTGCTAACATCTGCTGACACCTTGCTTATTTCTTGCGCTTGTCCTAGCGCTAATTTACCCAGCTTCTGGGCGTTGATCGCTGTTTGAGACAACTCACGCAAATTATTTTCAGATAATGTGCTGTCTTTTAATCCAGCTTGCTCTGCTTGTAAGCCTTGTTGTAGTTTCCTGCCTACTGTGCTCAACAAGCCTTGCGCCAGCGTTAGTGCAGTGTCATCTAGTTTTTTGCCTTGATCTACTATTTTTGCAACTCTCACCTCGTCTAGCTGTGTTTCTATGCTTGTTTGTATTCGGTTTTTGTCGTCCTGCCAGTTATCTCGCTCTGCTATTCGGTACAACGTAGCCCTTGCAACTCCATGCTTGTTTACTAAAGCATCTATGCTCGGATATGTGCGCTCATTGTTAACCATATCGCCATGAACGAACTCGTCACGCATTTGTTTACTCAGTTCTTCAGTTATTTTTTCTGTCACTTTCGTTATCAATCCGTATCAGTTTTTCTAATAATACAGCCCAAAACGGAATAAATGCAAGTTTTTGCACGCCTACCTTATTTAAAATCATTTGGTAACGGGTATACAGACTCTATATGTCTCAGCTGGTCGTCTACACCCTCGTAATGTTCATAACGATTTGCTATAGAATATTCTTTGTCTAGTGCAAAAGGAGTCTCTGCTTTAAGACTTTCTGTAAGCTCTAACCACAACCCAAGGATTTTAACTCTAAAGGATGGCTTAACCCTGCTGGCTAGCCATTCAGCATGTCGTATCATTACAGGATCGCCATTGCAGAACGGCGTTAATACCTTCAATGTTTTATAATCCATTCTTAATTATCCTCGTATCCATATATATCACCCCACGTTTTCGGTGGATTTTGTTCGCAGTATTTGCAAAGCATTCGTTGACCGTGTATTCCAGTAGACCCGCACGGCATTTCGTGGACTGTTACGTCATATCCACGATCTGCGCCATGCTCTACATTTTGCCAAACAGTTTTAGAGCAACCCATTAGTATTCTTCTACCCTAAATTCGCCAATCAATAATTCACTTTTAGCTTCAAGCTCTGATAAAGTCATTGACTTATAATCAAAACGAGGCCTATAGCCATGCCATGACTTATAAACATCAGAGATTGTTTGATAGATGTCAGATTTCAATTCTTCTATTTCAGTGTTATTCATTTTATGTCCTTTCAATTTATTTAACTTACAAGTGTTATTATAATAATAAAGATATTTAAAAAGCAACACTTTTTTTAAGTATTGTATCTACTTGTTCTAAAAGGCTTTCTTCTGTTCCATAGGCTTCTATGAATCTTTTTTTGTAGGGGTGTCTGCTGATAGGCTCTTTGTCAGACCCCATACGATGATGCTCAAAGCACAGAGGTAAGACTTTTAGATGCGTGCCTTTTTTTGTTTTGCCATAAACGTGATGTAACTCGCATGGCCTCTCCCCAAAACCTAGATTGCGGCAAACAATACAACCTAGATCAGCAACTCTAGCCATGTGTAGACGTTCTTCTGCGGTAGGTCTATGACCTTTAAGCGCCATAGCGTTTCTTTTCTTCTCTCATGTTAACCATTTTAGTGCGCCATTCTTCAAAACCTACTTCAAGCGCCTTAAGCTCTATCTTAGTACCAGCAATAGCGCCTTTGGCAACCCCATATGACAGACGAGCTTGGTATAGCTCAGTGCTATTATCCGCTTGATTTTTTTGCGCATTAATAGTTTTATGTCCATTTGCCGCAGCCATTAGCTCTAACTGAGCTTGAAGACGTTTTATGTCAGCGTCACACTTAACTAAATCATATTCTGCGGCTGCAATTTTTGGGGACATAGCGCGTATCTTAGCTTGCCAGCTCTCTATAATGTCATCCATTAGAAAGGTGCTTTTTCAGATGTAGACTTGTCGCTTTTCCAACCTTCTGTTTGTGGAGGCTTTTCTGTTTCATCTAGCAACTGGAAACCTAAAGACGTATAGGGAGTGCCAGACTCTTGGCCTGTCTTAGCCCAGCACCCTAGTTTATATTGCTTGTCATTGTGTGTTATTTTGCCGCCCATATCAGGAGATTTTGGGTTTAGTTTTTCTTCATTAAGATGTATTAAACCTAATGACATCATAAACTCATACTTTGATTCGCCTTTATTGTTCTTTGATTCTACAATAGCGCCGTAATATTTTTTACCGCCAATGGTAAAACTACCTTTTCGGTGTATTACTGAATCATTTTCATGCCACAAGTATCCTTGCAACTCATCATCATATTCTTTATTTTCCATCTTCAGCTCCAATTAATTTATATTCAAAACCTTTTTTGTTATCAATTCTGCGTTTTACTATCACTTCACCAATAGCTTGCAGTCTGTATTTGCTGCGGCAATAAGGTTTTCTTAAGTTCCGAATTGCTGCGGATATGCTTGGCTCTCCATAAAAAGTGCCTGTATTGGTTTTTATAACTCTTTGCAGATCCCAGAATGTCCACCAGTTGCCATTTCTAAGGCACATATGCACACAATCATCTAGCGTAAACCTAGCCACAACTAAGCGTAAGCATCTTGCAGTTTGATAAACGCTTCGGCTGTATCGCCATTCGCATCTAACAAGGTTAGCTCAATGTTTCCTTTGTTGGTTTTATATAGTTTTTTGCATGTCTCATTGGTTGGCTTGCCTAAATTTTCTCGGCAATATGAGAGGTAATCTTTAGGGCTATCGCTACTAAACAATATTGTTTTGCCCCAAGAATCTGTAAATTTGTATTTACGCACATAGCTCTGGGCGGCTTCACCATCATCATCTTTGCCACCTATACCAGCAGCAAGGCTTAAACTATAGCGACGAGCATAGGTGTATGCACTCCCGTAGGCTTGCGGATCGCTTTTGTTTGCAGGGACGTGAACTTTGCCAGCAGATAGGCTAGACCCATGACCATAAAAAACAGTCTCTACAATAACTCCCGTATCTGATTCATAGCTGTGTTGCTGTATTAGAATGTCGTTAGAATTGTAGGCTTGTTTAGCCGCAGCGAATACGCTTTCTAGGTTTGCGTATTTACTTTTGTGGAAAGGGTTGCTGCTGTCTTTAAGCGCGTGGTCAATATTCCTTTGCGCTTCAAGCATGGCGGATATAAGTTCTGTAGAAGGTGTGTCCATATCAATTTATCCTTTAATTTATAAAATTTACCATTATCATTATAACAATTTATTACTTTAGAAACAACTGGTACGCCCCTTCTCGTTCATTTCTGCCCCAATAATCCCACCAGTTTGTATTTGAAATATCAGGCTCAAGATTCGTTGCTTTACACACTTCAGCTATATCATCGCTGATCGCTAACATGTTGTACATTTTGTTCATGATTCTTTCTATTGTAACAATGTGCAGCTCTACATCAGGTACTTCAAAAGTTATCAAATCGCATGACTTAGTGAGCGTATAGACATAATCTATAAATGGCTTTTTGTTTGTAGCTAGCGCATAAAATGTTAGTTGGCGATTATAATCATTATTGTTTTTAGGTTTTTGGCTGGCTGTCTTAAGATCGCGTACAGTATCTTCATATTCTAAATCAAGTATGCCGCGCATGGGGAAATCAAAACCTTCAAAAGAATGCTCTACCCATTTCTGGCAAGCAACAGGAACGCCGAACTTGGCGTATTGTGGAATAATCTTTTCTAATGTTGGCTTAACTTGAAGCTGCTTCTTGGCGCAAGTTGCCCAATTATATCTCTCGTAATTAGCGTCTGTGACTTTTTGATGGGTTTCAGCATAGACATCTAAGGCTTCAGTAATCGCTTGATCAACGGTAATGCCGTCCATTACAGCCCTAGTAATACCTTTCTCTATAGCGTTGCCGTAGGTAAATGGTGGGGCGTATGTGCTATCTCTGTAGCCAGCTATATTAACTAACCACTTCGCTGGATTTTTAGCAAAGCGGTTAATGCTGCTTGGCGAAAGATATTTAATGTTATGCTTATTAAAAGTATCTTTTATGCTCATTTTATTATCCTAAGTATTAGCTGGACATCAATCTATTAGCTGCATTATAATTCCAAAACGGAATAAATAGCAAGACTTATGAAGTTATCAGCTTATATGAAACATCACCAGTACACGCAAAAAGATTTTATAAAAAAAATTAAAGCAGCTACTGGCTACAATTTGCCGCAAGGTACATTGGCTAAGTATGTTCTTGGTCAAAGGTTTCCGCGCAAAAAAGAATTAAATATCATCTACGAAACAACTAATGGGCTTGTTAGCCCCAACGATTTTTATTTGGAGCAATTATGAGTTACACCGTTGAAATGATGCCAATAACCGAACTTAAAGAGTACGCTAACAACCCAAGGATAAATAAAGAATCTGTAGAAAAAGTAGTGCTAAGTATAAATACCGTAGGTTGGAAAGTCCCGATTATAGTTGACGAAGATAACGTCATACTTGCAGGACACACTCGTCTGAAAGCAGCGCAACTCATTGGTTTAAATGAAGTTCCTGTACATACTGCCCTTGATCTTTCAGAATCACAAAAAACAGCTTTTAGGATAATGGACAACAAAAGCCAAGATTATTCAGAATGGAATGATGACTTGCTTCGTGAAGAATTACTCAAACTTTCAGACTTAGATTTTGATTTAAACTTAACAGGATTTAACGCTAATGAAATACAAAAGCTAACGGAGGATATGTTAGAGTTTACTGAGCCTGAGGAAATAATAGAAGGCAACGAAGATATTAATTTTGATGATTTTCAAACTAGCAATATTCGCATGGTCAATTTATTTTTAACGCAAGATACTGAGCCAGTATTTCAAGAGCGTGTTGATGCGTTGAAAGAAAAATGGGGATTAGAAAACACTACAGAAACCGTTTTTGCGGCTATAGAACGATGCGCCAGCAATGAAAGTCTATAATCTAAGCCCGCATTATAGCAAAGAAGAGATAGCCGAACGTAAGGGAGATTGGATTACTGATAAAGATTATGATTATGTAATTAAAGACGATTGTGATGCATACGGAGAAAACGGAGAGCCTTTATTTTTTTTCCGCAAAAACAAAATACCGTCAAATTTATGCAAAAATGCGTGGTATGTGTTGCGAAACGCCGCCGCACCTACCAGTAATCGGGGAGCGGCTGGTGGCATTATTTCTTCTAAAACTAAAAAAACTTGGGATATAGGTAAAATTAGTAAAACACGCTTTAATTATACCCGAAAAGACGGAACTTTAAGCAACACTATTATGGCTAACACTGTTAACTCAGGGGTAGTTGGCTACTTTGATCGCAACGCTAGATTTCCGTATTGCCGACAAACCGCGTGGTATGAAAAAAACTTTCAACAATTTAAACAAGCATATCCATACATACACTACATCAACAAGCTATTTTCTAAAGCTTGCCCTGAGAAATATGCAGCGCAAAAAAAATTAGCTGATAGTACTAGCAGTGACTTTGTTATAAAAGATACTGCCTTCACGACTATTACAGTAAACAAGAATTTTCGGACTGCCTTGCACGTTGATGCAGGCGATTACGCTGGTGGGTTAGGAAATTTAGCGGTACTAGAAGCTGGAAATTACGAAGGTGGGTATACCGTCATGCCGCGTTATCGCGTAGCTTTTGATGTGCGCTCTGGGGACGTTTGTTTTTTTAATGTTCATGAGTATCACGCCAACACCGAAATAAAAGCTAATCTTGCTTATGAGCGGATCAGTATTGTTTGCTATTACCGTGAAAAAATGCACTACTGCCTAGATGCCGAACAAGAGTTAGTAAGAGCGCAAATGCGACAGAAAGGCGAAGCGTTAAAATAATGTGCGCTGTTATTGGCATGTATCACCCAGAAAAAGTAGAAATGTCTGTTTTTAGAAAACTGCTCAACGAGTCTATGATAAGAGGCAAACACGCAACTGGTATAGCATGGATTGAGAATAACGACATTAAAACTTATGTAATGCCAGAAACTGCAAAAGATTTTACGCTACCTGATATAAAAACTAATACCATTATAGGGCATTGTAGATACAGCACGTCTGATTTGGAATACAACCAACCAGTATTCAGCGGCAAAGTTGCAGTAGCACATAACGGCGTAATAACCCAAACGCACGCAGAAACATGGGAAGAAACTTATAATCTTAGATTCACAACTAAATGCGATAGCGAAATTATACTAAGGACATGGGAAAATCATAGCCATCCTTTGAAACTTCATGGCTCTATGGCAACTCTTTTAATAGACACCGAGCAACAAAACGCCTTACATTTTTTTAGAAATGAACAAAGACCTTTGTATTACGCTAAAAACCACGACACTTACTACATAGCTAGCACTAAAGATATATTGATTAGGACAGGCATTACAGAATATAAAAAAACAGAGCCTTGTGTAGATTACACTATAGTAAATAATAAACTGCAGAAATCGTTAATAAGAGATGTTATTGAGGATTTACAATGATTAAGTTTGTTAATGAAAAAACTGTACAAGATATTATAGAAACTGCTCCACTAGGCAAAAATACTAAATTCCTGAAAGCTAGCCACAGCTTGTGGACTAGATTTCAAAACTATAACAAACACTTGCCAGCGGTTTTTTATGTAGGGGATAAGCCTGTATCCGCTATATTTGCTACATGTAGCAACAAATCTAAATACATAAACCTTTATGAGATAGTCACTATACAAGGGCAGGAGCGCCAAGGGTATGCTAAACAGATATGGTCTGAGTTCGTTGCTTACTGGCATCAACGTGGCATGGAAAGGATTAAATTATCATGCACACCTGATAGCATAGGTTTTCATAAAAAAAATGGTTTAGTGTTTTGGTCAGTAGATAAGCAGGGCAGTTTGAGGTCAGACCAACCACTGATGCCAAGTATAGAGGCACAAATTGCTTTGAGACAAAGAGCATTGCGTGACCCAAGTTTAGTTATGCCTAAAGCAAAAGTATGCGAAAAATTAAAAACTGAAGATTTAGAATGCCTGCGTTTGTCAGAAAAAAAGTTAATACAAAGTTATGAAGCAATACTTTCTGTTGGAGAATATTGGTTTAGAAAATTTTTTAATGCTTGATTACAGACTCAAAGAAAATAGGAAAAGGGCGTTTATAGAATGGTGTGAATGGTCTTTGACTAATAAAGATTGCGACCCTGCATTATGGCTTTTGAATTACTTGTTTGATAGATTTGAGCACAACATAGAACAAAAGTATTGGATTAGTTGGATATATGGCACAACATACCATTTACCTACAGCATGGATTATATGGAATGAGTTCCCAGACTTTGAGTTAGTAGACCAAAAACGATTACAAGATTGGAATGATAACAACTACGCAAGACTACGTTATCAAACAGATACTAAATGGAATAAAGGTCATTTACCACAACAATTCGCTAGTTATAAAAGATGGATTATGCATGAAAACAAATCACAAACACAAAGAGAAAGATTTGCAAATCTATTGCAGAGAAAATCGTTTGAGTTTATTTGGGGTAGTGTAGAAAAAAACCTACATAAATTCGGCAGATACTCTACATGGTACTACTTACAAACTTTAAAAGATTGCGTCGGCTTGAATGTAGTACCTAACAATCTTAAATTAGCAGATTACAGCGGCAGTCGTTCACATAGGAATGGATTATGTTTTGCACTAGGGCGTGATGAATGGATCAATCAGAAACTACATGTGTCTTGCATTGAATATCTTGAGCAACAAGCGGCACAAATACAAAAAGAATTATCTGTTGCCATGGATTTATACCAAATGGAAACTCTTTTATGCAGTTTTAAGAAGGTATTTAGAAAGAAACAAGGCAGATATTTGGGATATTATCTTGATAGACAAGCAGAAGAAATTAAAAAAGTAGAAGCTGACGGCTGGTCTGGAGTAGATTGGCAAGTGTTTTGGGACGCACGAAAAGAAATATTGCAGAAAAAACAATACGACAGCAAAACAATACGCAAAAATCTTTTTAGTGTGTTTTTAGACACTGGCAATTTAAAATACGGAACATTATGAAATGTATAGCGATAGGCGGCGTACCAGCCACAGGAAAAACTACTTTAATGCGTGCTTTGCTCTCTTTCCTAAAGCCTGATGCAACTTTTAAATACGGACTTTTGAGAGGTTACATAAAAAAACAAAATAATATAGCTATTCTAGGTATTTATGAACCAGAAGAAGTGTTTGCTGGCACTGATAAACTTAGTATGGCGGTACAACCTGATTTTGATAAGTATCGCGACAAAAACCATAAGCATATAATTTTTGAAGGAGATCGGCTGTTCACTAAAAATAATTTATTAAACCTTACCGCAACACATGAAACTAAAATTGTGATATTAGAAAACATTAAAACTGTCTTGCATGAACGCCACATAGCCCGTGCTGACTCCCAAACAGAAAAATTTTTAAAAGGAAGACACACTAAACTAGAAAACATAATTACTGAAGAACTGCTTCAGCCTTACATAGAAAGATACACTTTAAGCAATCCTGCCGAGACTAACAATCTAGCAGAGAGATTAGCTCAATTTGTCAGTTAGTTAGTCCAACTATTGAAATCTACCACATCATTTGTTTTATCTTCTATAAATTGTCGGTCTTTGTAGTCATATAAAAATTTTACTTCACCTATCTTGCCGTACAGTCCCTGTTCTCTTATCTTTCTAGTAATAACCCTTATCGTATTATCATCAAAGTTTCTATGAACAGTCAGTATTGCGTCACTCTGGTTGCTCCAATGGCTTGCACCGCTAATATCATACGCTGTAGGTGGGCTGTAGCTGCCGTTATTCTCTTTAGGCAGCTTGGTAGGGTGTGCCACTACCCAAACAACGACATCATGGACTCTTGCAAACCTTTTACACTTGCTTATAAAGTCGCGTATATGCTCATCTTCTCTGGCATTCCCGCTACGTTTGGCTGAAACCTCATTGTATGGATCAATAATTACAGCATCACAACCATGTTTAAGTACACTGCCTTTGGCTATATCTAGTATGTAGTCTATATCTGGGACGGTTTCTTTGGTCTCAATAAAGTAGAAATGGTCATTTATCCATGACAGGCCGTCTTGTAATTCATTTTCCGTCATGCGATTAACAAAGCCTTCATCAAAGGTTTTACGCATTCTAAGTTGTGCCAGTCTGCGTAAGTGCATAGATGTACTATGTTCTGGGCTAAATAAACAGTATCTCCAGTTATGATTCTCTGCAATTTTTACAAGCATCTGATCTAGAAAACTAGATTTGCCGTGATTCGGTATCCCTGTGACTACGTGGAATGTACCTTTAAGCACCTTGTAAATTTCGTCTAAACCTTCATATCCAACACTTATCGGTTTTGTATAATTGCCGTGGTATAAATCCATTACTGATTGATAATACTGATTAGCTGAATATAGACCGTCTACTGGGTACGGTTGGGCTTTATCTATCGCCTCTATAACATCTTTAGCGCCTAGTTTTAACATGATGTCATTTGCATCTTTGCATTCTGCTGGATAATCTACATACCAGCACCTATCTTTGCCAAACCTGTGCAATAACTCTGCATGTAAACTTTTCCCAGCATCATCGTTATCTAAAAACAAAACAATTTTGTTCGCTTTCAAAGGGCAATTTTCTAATGCTGTGAATCTTTTGTCTTTCTCGTTGAATTTAGCTTCTTGAGGAGCGCCGTCAGGCAAGGTAACTACGTTTTTATAGCCGCATTCCATAACTGTAAGTGCATCTATCTCTCCCTCTACAAATATAACCACGTCTTGATCGTGAGCATTTGTATAGTTGTACAAGGTTCTCTTGGCATTTGGGCTTTGCTTAAACTTTTTGCTTTTGGTTCTGTATTTTATATTTACTACTTGTTTGTTTTCATCAAAGTAGGGCAATGCTATCCACGCTCCATCAGCGTATATTCCTTGATCTTGCACGGTTTCTTTACTAATGCCACGCTCTGCAAAGTATTCATAAAGCGTGTCAGGTGTGTATTTGTCTGTTGGAATTACAGGCTTAACGTATGTTTTTCTTGGAGTGGTAACAAAATTTGTCGCCGTATTTGTTGTGCCTTTATAGCCGCAATGGTGGCAATTCCATACAGCATTTTCGCCTTCTATTGTGACACTTAGTGGCCTGTCGCTAGATTTGTGTGGCGGTTGGCATTCTGGGCATTTCGTTTTTTCTGTGCCTTGGTCGTAATGTTTTAGCTCAATGTTTGCGTCTCTCAATATATCGTACATATTTTTTTGCATTGTATTTCCTTTTTCAATTTATCCAGCCAAAGAGTTGGCACTATTTTTGTTTATTATAACAATATCTTCAAATCTTTTTTGATTTAACCACGTTTGTGCGTGCGGGATAAACCTCTCCTCTGTAGATTTATTGTGCTCAGCAAACGAAACAGTAGCAACCATTAATTTTTTAAAACTAGCGTCTTTTCTAGCAGCAGCAAAAGATTTAGCAGAAGAAAACTTTGAAATTTTGCGAGGATATATAGCCCAAAACTTTTCAAACTCCTCCGTGTATATCTCTTTTTTGTTATCTTTAGTATTGGGGGGTTCTTGAACGGTTAGGGTAGGGGTTTCTAAGCCCACTGGGGTAGGGGTTCTCTTACCCGTAGGTATTGTAAGCTGGTACATATTGCTTGTATATCCGCCTTTGTCGTTAACTCTACGCTCTATGCTCAAAAGCCCATCTTGCTCAAACTCTTTAATCGCACGCTGAACACCTTTTGTGTCTTTCAATCCTACAATTTCGGCGATGTGCCTGTAACTTGGGTAGCACTTCCCGTTTTCATCGGCGTAGTTACCAAGCAAAACTAAAATAAACTTTTTTGTTGGCGTTAGCCCTTGTGCCTTCAACGCTAAATTTAAACATTCTATAGACATGTAACCTCCTGTGAGTATTGTTGGCATATATTATTTTAATAATAATAATGTAGCAAGCGGTAAAAAGCAACAGGAGGTCGGTGTACAAATAAAATTGTTTTTATAATAATAAAATGTTATGATGCGTTTTCATAATTAAAAAAGGTAAATTGAAATGGAGTTTATATATTCTGACGGTGGTAGAGAAGCAGCTGGTTACAAAGGTCACGCTAGCGATTGTGTTTTAAGAGCATTTTGCAACTGCTTAGATTTAAACTATGCAGAAATGTATGCTTTTTTTCAGCATCGCATGAAAACATGGGCTGACACATCGCGCACTAGATCAGCAAAACTCGCTAAATCTAGGAATCAACTAAGCCCGCGCAATGGCGTAAGCAAACAAGTTTACCATAAAATATTTTGCGACGAATTTGAGATGAAGTGGACACCTACTATGGGGATCGGCACTGGCTGTAAAGTGCATTTATTATCAGATGAGTTGCCCTCAGGCAATATAATAGTAAGAGTGAGCAAACACCTAACATGCGTAAAAGATGGAATGTTGCATGACACATATGATTGCAGTCGCGAAGAAACAAGATGCGTCTATGGATATTGGGAAATAAATAATTAGTTGTTTTTTCTTGAAATTGTTTTTATAATAATTACTTAAAATAAATTGAGGTACATTTGATGAAACTATTAACACAAGCACAAAGAACGAGGCTTATAAAAAACCACAAGACTAACTCCGCTCTATGCGGAATAAATGATTATATCCCAGTAGTTAAACTATTTGCTGGTGGTAGCGCTACTTGGTTGCTGACTGAATTTGATCCTGACACCCTTACCTTTTTTGGTTTGTGCGACTTGGGTTTAGGATACCCAGAACTAGGTTATGTGGCGTTTTCTGACCTGACCTCTGTGAACGCAGAACGTGACATGTACTTTTCTCCAGAAAAAACAATCGGCGGGTATGCAACAGCAGCAAGAATTGCTCAACGGATAGAGGCTTAAAAATGGAAGCTATAAATATGTTAAACCTTTTGTCAGTTCAGCCATCTACACCTGATGCGCCTTTTGGCTTTAAAACTGCTTGCTATGCGGTTGCTTGCCACCTATCCGATAACTGCAATAGCAACATAAGCATGTTGCCGGAACACCCTCACATTGATGAGAGTCAGTATCGTCAGGGTATGTGGATACTTCGTGGCTTAAGCGGAAGGCTATTAGCCAAAGTTACAGACAATAAAGAGGTGGAGCTATGGTAATCGCAGATATTATTTTAATAGCAATTGCCATTCCTTTGACGGTATGGTGTCTATGGAGCGATTTAATTAAACCTTTTAAAGGGGACAACAATGATTAATACCACGGTATTTTATTACGAATTGTTAAAAGCTATTCATTCCAGAAAGTTAGACCTTCATGTTGAAGATTATATTGGCTTACTTGGAGTTTTAGAGAAATCTGATCCAGAATTTAAAGCGTATGATATTATTGAAAATATCAAAGATGGGACTAATGAAGATTGGTTAGATCTGTGGAGAAGGCAAACTCTTTCATCTGTAGAAATACACTAATGCTTGGTTGTTGCACGATAGGTCAAAGAAACGTGATTACCGTCCCGTTTTCTTTGATACCCTTGAACAGATGCGTGATGGTTGCATCTTATCCTAGACCTCATTTGCTATCACAAAATCCTTGATTATTTTAATTTGTGACTGCTGCTGTAACGATGCGTGCGGCGTAAAACATTTAACATCAAAGGTTTAGAAACCATCTTTTTTATATTTACCGACTAGTGTGTTATAATAAGAACACCTAAAAAAGGCATTAGATTATGAACATTACTACTGGAGAGCAATTACAGCATATTCGGTTGCAACATAATGTGACGCAGCGTGATATGGCAGAATGGCTCGGATACAGCGTCAACGGGAAACCAAACCCAAGCATGATAGCAAGATTAGAAAACGGCTATGCAAAAATTAACCCTAGAGTGTCTAAACTTTTGACTTTATATTTCTCTAACATGCACGAAACTCAATCTTAATCTTTTTCTTCAAACCCGTACTTAATATTTAAACCTGCCAAAGTGCAGAGCCTGTTTTTTTCGTCTAACCCTTTGTCGGTAATCTTTGGCATAACTTCAGAGCCGTCTACATAGCCATCTGTTATAACTTCTGTTAGAGCTTCTCTCGGCACTTCATCACGAAACATCACGCTCAAAAGCGCACCTAATCTTTTGTTTTGTTTTTTGCTAAGACTCATTAAATGTTGTGCCATTCCTTACCTTGGAACAAAAGAGACTCAGCCTCTCTGCGCCTAACCAAGCCATCTAGAACTTTGCCAGCAGCTTTATTCCAACGTCTAATTTCAGTGGGGACTTCTTTATATTTATGGTCATTAAGTTTTTTTAGTAGCGTGCTGCTGCGAAGATTGCCGGAGCCAAGATTAAAAGTCCATGACACTAGAGCATCAAATTCGTTCTGCTTCATCGGCACTGATACATAATCTAACACGTATCCCTCAAACTCTTGCAAGTCGTAAGTCAATAAATCTTCTGCCTCAAACTGGCTAATAACATCGCCTTCTGACACTTCTTTTGTGTGGCCGTATCCTATAGTCCAGACACCAGCCGCGCATTGATAGGCTTCTAACTTGCAACCCTCAAACTTTTTTATCAGGCTTGCGCCCTCTTCAGACGTTATCATTAAATGTCGCCCCACACTTTAACCTTAGTTCCGCCCCAGTATTCAACAGCAAGGCCAGCATCTATTAGCTTTTGATTTATAGAGTTGCCATCGTGATCCCATAGTACGCCTAATATTCGGCCATACTTTCCACGACCTTGCGACTCAAGCACAAACCCATCAGCAGTTAACTCTTGCAGCAACGCTTTTGCCTCAAGACCTAACTTTTTTTCTGATAAGTTTCTAGTCCTAGATTCTGGAGTGTCAATGCCTACAAGCCTAACTCTTTGTTTTGTAAGAACAATTTTATATCCTAGATCTATATTTACATCTACCGTGTCACCGTCCACAACTCTATCTAGAGTGCATTTATAAACAAATGGGGTAGCCATCTAAGTCTCCTTGTAGGCGTTATAAGCGCCCCAGACACACAATCCTATAAAAACCAACTGTATGGTATCCATCAATCTTTCGGCGGCAGCATTTTTGCTTTGCCTACATTGAGCGCCATAACCTCAATAATCTTATACAGCTTGCCTAATAGTACGTCATCTTTAGGCGTTGGTGTTACTGATGCGATAAATGAAGCGGCACAGACCACTCCTGTAACTACACCGACCAATTCAATTATAAAGTCCATCATTACTCTTGCTCCTTGGGTTTATCGTAGTCTCGGTAAAACTTAACTATTCCTAAAATGTTAGATGTATATCGCCGAATCTCGCCCATGTTTAAAGACAAATTCTCGTATTGTTTGGTTGTCAAAGTATAGAAAGGCTTGGCTGGCGCGTTATTGCTATCTACTTCAGCTATGTACTCTTTCATTGTCGTTGGAGTCATGACCTCAAATTTAATGTCAGTAAGCTGCATCTCCATCGGTAATGGCGGGTGATACATTGGCGGTCTTTCTGCAATAGTCTTCACATCTACACGCTTCGTATCCGGCATAAAACTACAGCCGCCAAGAAGTATTAGACTAACCCCGAACGCTAGCTTTCGCATCTGGAACCTCTATTTTTTTAGCTTCTGGCTCTTTGGTTTCTTCTTTGGTTGGCTCTGGCTTTGCGTCAAACTGGTTAGGATCGGTAAGCTCTATCAGTGCTAACTTAACTTTCATTGTCCCATTGTTGACTCTTTTCTGTATCAACTGCGGTTTTGCTAGGGCTAAACTGTTCATGTCATGCCTAGCAAACTTGTTACGAAGATCGTTAAACTCTCGCATAGCATTATTTTTTTCTGCTTCAAGACTGTTTAGCTGCATGTTGATTTGCGCTTGTTTCTCTAGGTGTCGCTCTATGCTTTCGTTTTGCTCGGCAACTTTTGACTCAAGAACCATTTGATTCCCTTGCGCAATGACAAGGTCTGCTTTGAGCAGTTTAATATACAGTGCGCTACCGCCAATGCTGGCAATAAGCAAAAAACCCAGTATAAGCGAGAGCTTAAATCCCATGAAGAACCCCTGTTTTCCTACAAACTATCACTTTTTTAGCTTTCTGACCATCTTTTTTGCGCCCTCTGGTGCTATGAAACTACTTTGGCTGGGGCTGAGTTGGTGAAATGCGTTGATATGTGGCGCATATATGGATACTTCTTGCTCTTTCCCTTTGACATTGACACCTGCTAGGTACTCGCAATCAATAGAATCTTTAACTAAATCGTGTGTAAATTCCGATAGTATAATGGGCGTGTCAAAGTCCCTCGTTTGTACTTCTAGCCTTGCTGCCAGATTTACCGCATCGCCGACCACGCTATAATCAAACCTACTTTCTGATCCCATATTGCCAACGATGCAAGTTCCAGTATTAATACCTGTACCTATAACGACTGGCGGCAGCTGTACGCCACTTTCTTTAAGCTCGCGGTTAAGATGCTCAGTCATTAGCTCTATCTCCATAGCTGATTGCACAGCTAGCGCTGCATGGTTTTCGCATGGTAGCGGAGCGTTCCAGAATGCCATGACACAATCGCCCATGTATTTATCTATCGTGCCGCCGTTCTTAAGTATAATCTTAGTCATCTTATCTAGGAATAAGTTGATCAACTCTACTAATCCCTCTGGGTCATCTTTTCTCATGTACGCTTCGCTGATGGGAGTAAATCCTACTATGTCGGCAAACAGAAATGTCATTTCACGCCTATCGCCACCGAGCTTCATCAAACTAGGATCTTTAACCAGCATATCTACCATGTCTGGACTTAGATATGTTCCAAATTGCCCTTTGATTTGCTGGCGTAGTTTGAACTGTTCGCGAAACCGTAGATAGAAGGCTAACGCTCCTGATATAAATTGAGCTATTAAAGGCCACGTTGCATCTATAAGAATGCCGTAATCTTTAACCAGCAGCACGCCTGTAACGCCCGTAGCTATCATTACTCCGAAAGCTAGCACAATGCCAAGCGTTAAACCGCAGAGGCTTATAGCAAGCCAAACAAGAAAAACAGTCAAGACTATAACTAGGCACTCTACGGCCAGTGCATAATCTGGGATATACGGGCTGTTCTCTACTAGCAAAGATTCGGCTAGCGCTGCTTGGATATAGTGCGGTTCTAGTAATCCAATAGGCGTTGCTAATTGTGGCATGACTCCAGCAGCCGTGACACCAACAAAAACAAAACGGCCTTCTACGTCCATCTGGTCTAACGATGTTTCACGTGAAACAATCCACGAAACCCATTTGCGTCCTAGAGAATCAACTTTGATAGGCGGCAAGCCTTGAACTATCACTTCTTGCAACCCATTTTCGTTAGTCTTGATAATATAAGTGTCTGATTCTGCTAATACTTTTAGAACTTGGGTTGCGTAGGCTGGCAGCCAACCATCTGGCGTGCGATATAGCAGTGGTAAGCGCCTCACTAGATTGTCTATATCTACTGGTGCGGTTGCAATGCCTTGTGTCGTGTGTGGCGTAGCGGCTAGCTCTGGTATGCTCTGCAATGTTCCTCTAGCTAAGTACCCGCCAACATCGTCGCCAATAATTACCGTCCCTGTAGGCGGTGGATAATCTGCGTTATCGTACTCAAATAACGGCAATACTGTTCTGCTGTAACTCATAGCACCTGCAAAGTCAGCATCGCCACCTGTTCTGTCAGAATGGGGAAAGCCGATAACCCAGCCTACGCCGATTGCGCCTTGAGCAATGAGTTTGTTTTGTATCTCTGCCAGCCTTGCTCTTGGTAACGGATAGCCACCTTCTTTATCTACATCTGCTTCGGTGATATTGAGGATTGCAAAATAGCCTGATTCATCTGGAGTCTCTACCAAATAGTCAAACGTCTTGAGCTTTAAAGTTTCGGGGAACTGCGCCTCAAAAACCTTGGCAGACAAAAGACTCAGCAGCATTAAAACTAAAGCCAGATATTTCATCTGACTAGTTTACATCATTGCTTACTGATCAATAAAGCGTGCTTCAGAACTCGCGCTCTTTCTCTCTCGTCTAATCGCCTGATGCTGTTCAATACGACGAACGCATTCTGCCTGACCATATCCTTAGTGAAAGAGTGTTTGCGCTTCTCTTGGACTATCTCTACTTGGTCTAACAGTTGATCAATATACTTGTCTTTGACTGCTTGGCTTGGGTCATCGCCTAAAGCGTCTTTTATTGCTTGCTCAAACTCTGCTTTAGTGATCTGTGTTTTTTCATTTATCATTTCATTAACCTCAATTTAAAATAGAAAGTTGTCCTAAAGATTTACCAGTCAATCTCTATATCTGTAGCATCTTCAATAGTAAAAAGCGGCAAACCCTTCTTGGCTAAGTCCTCATCTTCGTCAATCTCAATATCAGACGCATGATAACCGTATTCAGAGGATGCAAACTCTGACTCTAAGAAGTCACCAACGTAACTGTACCAAGCCGTGCTATCTCCGTCCTCTACTGATTTACACAGACCTGAAGCAACCACGTCATTTTTTGTGACGTTAATTGTTCCTCTAACTTGGCTGCTTGTGGTGATAGTTGCTGTTATTTCAAATTTCATTTTAGATCCTTAATTTGTTAACGTATTATTATAATAATATTTATTTTAAAAAGCAAACGATTCCTGTCTATTGTTTTTATGATAATAAAAAGGCATAATAGATTAACAATAAATTGAAAGGAATAAAAATGAAGAAGCAAAACTTAACTCCTGAACTATTTAAGAACTGGGATACTGCGGATCTCATGAGCCATTTAGCAGGATTAGGATTCCCAACTGCGCGTAATGTAGAGATTGGTTTATTGATTGAAGATGAACTAGCTAAGAGAGGCTTATAAAATGAACGACATTGAATTAATGTTTGATGGATATAAAATTATCGCAGAATACACTGTATCTGACCGGCCAGAAGATCCTGAGTCTGGGCTGTTTGGGACAATAGAAGTGATCAACGTAAAATATGTTGAAGAATTAACAGATGCTCCTTCTATTGATGAGCTTATTTGCGATACAGCTTGGCAAGTTATTAACGATGCTTGCCATGAGCATAGCGCTGGTTGTTTCAACGAAGATTACTAAGGTAATAAAAAATATTGCTGCGAGTGTTGCTTTCTAATCTAATTGTTATTATAATAAACACACAGCAATAAATTGAAAGGAAAAAAATGATGTATAAAGAATCTACCCCAGCAGACTACGACGAAAAAGTAATGCTTCACGCGATACGGAATCATACTCGCCAAACAGCTTATTTAGCTGATTTAAGAAGCGGAGATTATAATAGCATCTTAGAAGATATTGATTTTGATAGAAACGAAACTCACTACGAAGCATACGACAACCGTTACTAGCGCTACGAGCCTTGAGTTATAACAATGGTGGAATCCCCTCCACCATTGACTTTAACTACATTCTGAACGCCATCTTGCCATAAGATTATCGTGTAGGCTGCGCCGCCATCTACGTCTAACCTTGCTCTTTGGTTTACAAATCTTCTAAAACTTACCCGCTGCCCATCAATGATAGTGCTTATCTGCGTTACTTTGTCTTGACCTAACGCGGTTCCTTGTATGTTGGTTGCCACTGCTTGCTTTAATTTATCTTCGTCTGATATAGCAAGGCTATCCAGTACGTTTAATAAGTCCTCTAGAAAGTTTACATCTAGGTAATTTATATCTAGTTCTGTGAATTCAGCTTCTTCTTCTAGCAAATCTTCATTCAAGAAGTCTACGTCTAATCCGCTAAAATCTAAGTATGGGTTAGCATTCCCGTCTACCAACTCTTGTAGCTCTACTGTCACTCTTTTTGGTGGGGTAACTATAAGCATATTGTCTATTAGGTCTAAAGTAAGGTCTAAAATTACGCTCTTGCTTGGGTTGTTCATAAATAATGATGTTGTTGTTGCCTCATACGGCTTATTTAGCGTGACGCTTCCGGCCGCAGTAGATACCACAATCTCTCCTGATGAAAGGCCATTAGCATCGGGTAGCAAAATAATTAGGCTTTTACCAAACTCGTCCACTGTACAAGTGAAGTCTGTACCTCGTATTGCTATGTTTGCTGTTGGCGTTCGTAATGAAATGTTCTTTTTGTCTATCTTGCCTAGCTGACCAGTTATAAACCGCGCTGTCCCACTGGCAAAGTTAATCGCCATTTTAGATTTCTTTGGGTCAGGGTCGTAGATGTATTCGTTGATATATAGCTTGCTGTGTTCAGTTAGCTTAACTCGGCTGTCATCTTCAAATGTGATGGCAAGCCTACCGTTTGCAGTCTCTATATTGTCTAGCGATTGCACGCCTTGGTTTAACTCTGCGTTTAATTCTTTGTCTCTAACAATTCTCGCGTAC
>TARA_B110000211_G_scaffold155348_1_pt1 | contig 21752 bp, 36 predicted proteins | sample TARA_B110000211 | Tara Oceans TARA_B110000211 (sample SAMEA4397516) | marine metagenome | biome: Polar Biome; feature: [DCM] deep chlorophyll maximum layer (ENVO:01000326); material: water (ENVO:00002006), including particulate matter (ENVO:01000060) such as... | depth 30 m
TTTTTAACGCTTCGGCGGCCATAGAGGGTTAATAGCCCCGTAAAAAGGAGAATAAATTGAGCACTGGCTTAATAGGAAAAAAATCTGGAATGTCTCGTCTATTTTTAGAAGATGGCACCTCAGTACCTGTAACTGTTATTTCCGTTTGTGGAAACTTTATTGCAGACATCAAAACATCTGAAAGAGATGGCTATGATGCATTAGTTGTATCAAAAACAAAAAAATCAAATAATCTTACTAAACCTACTAAAGAATTCTTTAAAAAAGTTAATCTTGATCCAGGTAAATTGTCAGAATTTAGGACTGATTCAAAAAAAGCTTCTGAGTATGTAATAGGTACTCATTTAACAGCTGACGTCTTTGAATCTGGACAGTATGTAGATATTACAGGAACATCAAAAGGTAAAGGTTATGCTGGTGTTATTAAGCGTCATAACTTTGCTATGCAAGATGCAACTCATGGTAACTCACTTTCTCACAGAGCTCATGGATCTATTGGCCAATGTCAAACTCCTGGACGAGTATGGAAGGGAAAGAAAATGTCAGGGCATATGGGTAATGCAAGAACTACAGTTCAAAGTCTAAAGATTGTTGAGCTAGATGTAGAAAACAATGTAATTTATGTAAAAGGGGCTGTTCCAGGATTTAATGGATCAGACTTAAAAATTAAACCATCACTCAAGAAAAAATGAAGATAGATTTACTTACAACGTCTACAAAAAAAGAAGATATAACAATATCAGATGCTACATTTGGTAAAGATTTTAATGAATCTCTAGTACATCAAGCTGTTGTTAGTTATATGGCTGGCTCTAGACAAGGTTCACATAAACAAAAAACACGTTCTGAAGTTAGAGGCGGTGGAAGAAAACCATATGCTCAAAAAGGAACTGGTAGAGCAAGAGCAGGAACCATTAGAAGTCCTTTATGGAGAGGTGGTGGAGTAGCATTTGCTTCTGTACCAAGAGACTACAGTAAGAAGATCAATAAAAAGATGTATAGAGCTGCCTTAAGATCTATATTCTCTGAATTACTAAGACAAGGAAAACTTGTTGCAATAGAAACGCCAGTTTTAGAAAAGCCTAAGACCAAAGAAATAGTTAAATTTCTAAACGACTTCTCTCTTAGCAAAGTTTTATTTATATCAGATGAATTTGATACTAATTTCTACTTATCTGCTAGAAATATTCCTAATGTTGAAGTCATCACCGTCAAAGAAATAAACCCAGTAGTTCTTCTAAGAGCAGACAAGGTTGCTGTAACAGCAGGCGCACTTAAGTTAATTGAGGAGTGGATCTAATGTTCAATGAAAAACTATACACTTTAATAAAAGCACCAATTGTTACCGAAAAGTCAGCTCGAGTTAATGAAGCTCATAAGCAAGTTATGTTTAAAGTAGATTTAAATGCAAATAAAAGAGAAATTAAGCAAGCAGTAGAGGAGCTTTTTAAAGTAAAAGTTACAGCTGTGACAACTTCTGTTGTAAAAGGTAAAACAAAAAGAAATAAGACTGGAACTTATAAAAGATCTAATTATAAGAAAGCTTTTGTAACTTTAAGCAAAGATTCTGAAATTCAGTTTGAGGGGATTAATTAAAAATGGCTATTTTTAAAGCAAAACCTACTAGTCCCGCAAGAAGACATGTGATATCTGTTAAGTCAGATTTGCATAAAGGAAAACCTTTTAAGGCTCTTCTTACACCTAAATCTAAAAATGGTGGAAGAAATAACAATGGTCGAATTACTGTACGCCATCAAGGTGGTGGACATAAACAACATTACAGAATTATTGATTTTAAAAGAGATAAAATTGATATACCTGCTGTTGTAGAAACTATTGAATATGATCCAAATAGGACTGCTCACATAGCTTTACTTAAGTATAAAGATGGTGAGAGAAGATACATCATTGCTCCAGCTAAATTAGCAGTCGGTGACAATGTTATTTCTTCAGATTCTGCAGAAATTAAAACAGGTAATTCAATGAAACTTAAAGATATTCCTTTAGGTACTAATATTCATTGTATTGAAATGAAGCCTTTAAAAGGAGCTCAGCTAGCAAGAAGTGCAGGAACTTCAGCTAGATTAATTGCTAAAGAGGGTATCTACGTAACTTTAAGGTTGCAATCTGGAGAAACTAGAAAAGTTTTATCAGAATGCAGAGCTACTTTAGGAACAGTTTGTAATGGTGAGCATAACTTAAGATCGCTTGGTAAAGCTGGTGCTAAAAGATGGAGAGGTGTAAGACCTACAGTTAGAGGTGTAGCCATGAATCCAGTTGATCATCCACATGGTGGTGGTGAAGGAAGAACTTCAGGTGGAAGACATCCTTCTACTCCTTGGGGTGTTCCGACTAAAGGCTATAAAACTAGAAAAAATAAGAGAACTAATGACCTGATCATTAGAAGAAAAGGAACCAGGAAGTAACATATGCCAAGATCACTTAAAAAAGGACCATTCATCGATCTTTCTTTAGAAAAGAAAGTTGACGCAGCTAATGCTTCTAATGATAAAAGGCCAATAAAAACTTGGTCCAGAAGATCTATGGTAATGCCTTCTATGGTTGGATTAACTATTGCAGTTCATAACGGAAGACAACATGTGCCCGTCTATATTAATGAAGATATGGTAGGTCATAAACTTGGTGAATTTGCCATCACAAGAACATTTAAAATGCATTCAGGCGATAGGAAGAGTAAATAATGGAAACAAGAGCATACCTTAAAGGAACTAGATTATCTCCTCAGAAAGCAGGACTAGTAGCTAATGCGGTAAGAGGCAAATCTGTTCAAAATGCTATGGACTTTTTAATGTTTGATAAACAAAAAGGTTCTGCTGTCATCAAAAAATTGCTGGAATCAGCCATTGCAAATGCTGAAAATAATGAGAAAGCTGATATAGATCTATTAGTTATTAAGTCAATAATTGTAAATCAAGGCATGAGATTAAAACGTATGAAGCCAAGAGCAAGAGGCAGAGCTGATAGGGTGTTAAAACCAACATGCCATATTGAAATCATACTTACTGATCAGGAGAAATAATGGGACAAAAAGTTCACCCAAATGGTTTTAGATTAGGAGTTGTTAAGAAGCACAATGCAAATTGGTATGCTAAAGGAAAAGATTTTCCTAAAAATTTAGTTCAAGACCTTAAAGTTCGAGAGTATTTTAAAAAGAAACTAAAATTTTCATCAGTAAGCAAAATTGAGCTTGAAAGATCTGCTGATAACTTTGTAGTCTTTATTCACACTTCTCGCCCCGGAATTATTATTGGAAAAAGAGGCGAAGAAATAGAGAACCTCAAAAAAGCTGTCCAAAAAATAGTAGGTCAGCCAACTCAAATAAATATAAAAGAAATTAAAAAGCCAGATTTAGATGCTCAAATATTAGCAGAAGGTGTTGCACAGCAACTTGAAAGAAGAGTTATGTTTAGAAGAGCTATGAAGAGAACTGTTCAAAGTGCGTTAAGACAAAGCGCTAAAGGCGTCAGAATTGAAGTCTCAGGAAGATTAAATGGTGCTGAGATTGCTAGAACAGAATGGTATAGAGAAGGCAGAGTGCCTCTTCATACATTAAGAGCTGATATCGATTATGGAACTGCTGAGGCTTTAACTACATATGGAATTATTGGAGTTAAGGTTTGGGTATTCAAAGGCGAAATAATGGGTGATCCATTTAAAGAAGAAGTTAAATAAAGTTTAAATATTATGTTACAACCAAAACAAACAAAATTTAGAAAAATGCACAAAGGCCGAAATAGAGGCCTGGCTCAAAATGGAAATACTGTTGCATTTGGCAGATTTGGATTAGTTGCTCTTGATAGAGGCCGTATTACAGCTCGACAAATTGAGGCTGCTAGGCGTGCAATGACAAGACACATAAAAAGGGGCGGTAATATCTGGGTAAGATTATTCCCTGACAAACCTATAACAAAGAAGCCACTAGAAGTAAGAATGGGTAAAGGTAAAGGTAACGTAGAGTACTGGGTTGCATTAGTTCAGCCTGGAAAAGTAATGTTTGAAATGGCCGGAGTATCTGAAGAGTTAGCAAGAGAAGCTTTTAAATTAGCATCTGCTAAATTACCAGTTAAAACCCGTTTCTTGAAAAAGGATTAATAGCAATGAGTAAAGAACTAATAGATTTAAGAAAAAAAGATTTAGATCAACTAAATCAAGAGCTAGCATCTGTTAGAGCAGAGCAGTTTACGATGAGAATTAAGCATAAAACTGGACAGTTAAACGAAACTAATCTTCTTAAAAATACAAGAAGAAAGATAGCAAGAATTAAAACTCTGATTACAGAGACTATGAATAAGGAAGTTAAATAATGACATCTTCAAATCCAAGACTGCTAACTGGAGTCGTTATATCTGATAAAGCAGATAAAACCATAACAGTTAAAGTTGAAAGAAAGGTTAGACACCCACTTTACGGAAAAATTTTAAAGCGAACAACTAAAGTGCATGCTCATGATGAAAATAATATGGCAAGCATGGGCGATATAGTTACTGTTAAAGAATGCAGACCAATTTCAAAAAGCAAGAGTTGGATGCTAGTTTCTGAAGAAGAAGCTAAATCTCAGGAAGTTCCAGCAATAAATACTGAAGAAGTATTAGAGGAGACTGAATAATGATACAGATGCAAACAATTCTAAAGATTGCTGATAATAGCGGAGCAAGAAGCGTTATGTGTATTAAAGTTCTTGGTGGCTCTAAAAGACGTTACGCTAATATTGGTGATGTTATAAAAGTTGCTGTTAGAGAAGCTATCCCAACTGGAAAAGTTAAAAAAGGACAAGTAGTTGATGCTTTGATAGTTAGAACAAAAAAAGGTGTAAGACGAAGCGACGGATCATTAATTAAATTTGATGAAAATGCTGCAGTTTTACTGAATAACCAAAAAGCTCCAATAGGAACCAGAGTCTTTGGACCTGTAACAAGAGAGTTAAGGGATGGAAGCTTTATGAAAATTCTATCTTTAGCACCAGAAGTTTTATAATGAATAAGTTAGTAAAAACAAACACTAAACTCAAAACTGGCGATGAAGTTGTAGTAATTGCTGGAAGAGATATTGGCAAAAAAGGCAATATCAGAAAAATCATGAAAAGTAACAATAAAGCTGTTGTTACTGGTATTAACATGGTGAAGAAACATACTAAACCAAATCCTCAAATGGGTATTACAGGCGGTATAGTTGAGCAAGAAGCAGCTATTGATTTATCTAATATTTCTATATGGAACCCTAAGAAGAAAGGCGCTGACAAAATTAAGTACGCAGAAGATAAAGACGGCAAAAAAATAAGATTATTTAAATCTAATAATGTGGAAATATAGCAGATGGCTAATTTAAGAGAAAAATTTAACAAAGAAATGGTTCCTGCTTTACAAGAGAAGCTTGGAATTAAAAATGTGATGGCTGTTCCTAGGCTTAAAAAAGTCGTTATCAATATGGGTGTAGGTCAAGCATTAACTGATAAAAAACATTTAACTTCTGCTGTAGCAAACCTAGAATCAATTGCAGGACAAAAGGTTGTAACAACAAAAGCAAGAAAGTCAGTTGCTAGCTTTAAAATTAGAGAAGGCTATCCAATTGGTTGCAAAGTTACTCTTCGTGGTGAACGTATGTATGACTTCATTGAAAGATTAATAAATATAGCTATCCCAAGAGAAAGAGATTTTAGAGGCCTTAATCCTAAGTCATTTGATGGACAAGGTAATTATAGCTTTGGAATTAAAGAACAAATTATTTTCCCAGAAATTAATTACGACAATATAGATAACATTAGAGGTATGGATGTTTGTATCAACACCTCTGCAGAAACCAAGGAAGATGCTAAAGCTTTATTAGAAGTTTTACAGTTCCCATTTAAGAAGTAGGAATATAAATGGCTAAAAAATCAATGATCGCAAGAGAAGTTAAGAGAAAAAAAACTGTGGCTAAATATGCTGCAAAAAAAGCTGAGCTTAAAGCTATTGTTTCAAATATGAATTCATCTGATGATGAGAGATCAGATGCATCTAGAAAGCTACAAAAGCTTCCTAGAAATGCAAGTGCTTCAAGAGTTGTAAGAAGATGTTCAATAACTGGAAGACCTCATGCAGTCTATAGAAAATTTGGCTTAAGCCGAATTAAACTTAGAGAAGCTGCAATGAGAGGCGATGTTCCAGGTTTAGTTAAATCAAGTTGGTAATATAATATGAGTTTTCAAGATCCTATATCAGACTGTCTAACAAGAATCCGTAATGGACTTATGAGAGGCAAAGTCGAAGTTTCTGCACCTTATTCAAAATTAAAACATGATTTAGTTAATGTTTTAGTAGCCGAAGGTTATGTGAAAAGCTGTAAAAAAATTGATGAAGAAAATAATAAAGCTTCTATTAATATTACACTTAAGTATTTTAATGAAAAGCCTGCTATTAAAAATATTAAAAGGATTAGCAAACCAAGTTTAAGAAGATACTCTGGACCAGAAGACTTGAAGCCTGTTAAAAATGGACTAGGCGCTTATATTATTTCAACCAATCAAGGTCTTATGACAGACAAACAAGCAAAAGCAAAAAATATCGGAGGAGAAGTCCTTTGTGAGGTATTTTAATTATGTCTAGAGTAGCAAAAAATCCAATAACAGTTCCTGACTCAGTCAAAGTAATGATAGATGGTTCTAATATTCAAGTCTCTGGTGCTAAAGGCACGTTAGATTTTGAAGTCCCTAAATCTGTTTTAGTAAAACAAGAAGAAAATATTTTAACTGTAGAATTTGGCGAATCTCAGCAATCTATAGCTTTAGCAGGTACAACACGTGCTTTAGTAAATAATATGGTCATAGGTGTTAGTGAGGGTTTTACAAAAAAATTACAGCTTGTAGGTGTAGGTTATAGAGCTAAAGCTTCAGGTAAATTACTTGAACTAACTTTAGGATTTTCTCATCCTGTAAAGTACCAACTTCCAGAAGAAGTTAGCGTTGAAACCCCTTCACAAACTGAAGTGGTCTTAACTAGTCATAACAAACAAAAGCTAGGTCAAGCTGCAGCAGAAATAAGAGCATTTAGACCACCAGAACCATATAAAGGTAAAGGCGTTAAATATTCTGATGAAGTAATTAAAAGAAAAGAAGCTAAAAAGGCAGCCGGGAGCTAACCAATGAGTGAGAAAAATATTTCAAGATTAAGAAGGGCTAAAAGAACTCGTATGAAAATACAAGAACAAGAGTTTCCTAGATTAAGTGTGTTTAGATCTTCTAAGCATTTTTATGCTCAACTATTTGATAGCTTAGGAACAAAAGTTATTGCTTCAGCTTCTACTATAGAGAAAGAAGATAAAGCAAAGAATAATAATATAGAGAGTGCAAAAAACTTAGGCAAAAAAATTGCTGAAAGAGCTCTTGAGAATGGTGTAAAAAAAGTTGTTTTTGATAGATCAGGTTATAAATACCATGGTCGCATCAAAGCATTAGCTGATTCTGCCAGAGATGCTGGCTTGGAGTTTTAATTGAATATGAAACAAGAGAACTTAAATAATGCTGGACAACAACAAGATGCTCTTGAAGAGAAGCTTGTTCAAGTTAATCGAGTGGCAAAAGTTGTTAAAGGCGGAAGAATTTTTGGCTTTACAGCGCTAACTGTTGTTGGTGACGGTAACGGAAAAGTTGGATTCGGTAGAGGGAAAGCAAAAGAAGTACCAATAGCTATACAAAAAGCCATGGAAAATGCAAGAAGAAGCATGGTTGATGTTGAGTTAAACAATACTACGATATGGTATCCAATTAAAGCTAAACACAATTCAGCAAACGTATACATGCAACCAGCATCTGAAGGTACTGGTATTATTGCGGGTGGGGCGATGAGAGCAGTTTTAGAGCTCGCAGGAGTTCAAAATGTTTTAGCTAAATGTTATGGATCTACAAATCCTGTTAATGTTGTGAGAGCAACAATTAATGCATTAAGTTCAATGGAATCTCCAAAAACAATAGCTTCAAGAAGAGGCAAATCATCAGAAGCAGAGCTATGAGTAAAGATAAAACATTAACAATTAAATTAATTAAAAGTGGTATTGGCCGCATGAAGTCTCACAAGCTTTGTATAAAAGGACTAGGTTTTAAAAAATTAAATCAAACTGTGACAATAATTGATACACCAAGCAATAGAGGCATGGTTAATAAAATTTCTGACATGGTAGAGGTACTGGAAAGTTAAAAATGACTGAAGAAACAACAAATAATTTATCCCTTAATACTCTTTCTAATCCTGGGACTGCTCAGAATAGAAAAAGAGTTGGAAGAGGTATTGGTTCCGGAACAGGTAAAACTGCTGGTCGAGGACATAAAGGACAAAAATCAAGATCTGGTGGAAATGTAAGACCAGGATTTGAGGGCGGACAAATGCCTTTACAGCAAAGAGTTCCAAAGTTTGGCTTCTCATCTAGAACTAACAATCTTTTAAAAGAAGTAAATATTAAATTACTTGAAGGAATGACAGAAGTATCTTTAGATACTCTAAAAGCTAGAAAAATTATTAGTAAAAAAATTGAGAAGGTCAAAATATTTGGTGACACAGAAATAACTTCAAAAATTAGTGTTGCTGGGATGAGAGTTACAAAAGGTGCAAAAGCTTCGATTGAAAAAGCAGGTGGAAGTGTCGCTGATTTTGTTGCCCCAATACCAAGACCAAAGTTTGTTAAGAAAGTTAAAAAAGAAGAAGAGGTTTCGGAATAATATAAATGAGTGATCAAGGAAAAGGCATGAGTGATTTATGGAGGAGACTACGATTCGTTTTTGTAGCTATTCTTGTATATCGCCTTGGAACTCATATACCAATTCCTGGAATAGACCCAGATAGATTAGCTTCTTTATTTGAACAGAATCAAGGAACCCTTTTAGATATGTTTAATCTCTTTTCTGGCGGAGCGCTAGAAAGAATGAGTATATTTGCGTTAAATGTTGTTCCATATATTTCCGCTGCAATTATCATGCAGCTTTTTTCTAATTCAATTCCTTACCTTCAAGAGCTTAAGAAAGATGGCCAGGCAGGAAGAAATCAAATTACTCAATACACAAGATACGGAACTGTCGTTCTTGCATTTATTCAAGCCTCAGCTCTTGCAGCAACCCTAAGCGGAAGTGGACTCGCTTATAATCCAGGCGCAGCATTTTGGGCTTCAGCAGTATTTTCAGTAGTTGCAGGTACAGTTTTCTTGATGTGGCTAGGAGAGCAAATTTCAGAAAGAGGTATTGGAAATGGTATTTCTCTTATTATTGCTACAAGTATCTTAACAGGCATACCTGGTGCTATAGGCCAAGCTTTAGAACAGTCAAGACAAGGTGATTTAAATATCTTATTACTTCTTGCAATAGGTATTTTAGCAATGGCAGTAATAGCTATAGTTGTTTTCATTGAAAGAGGCCAAAGAAGAATAACTGTCAACTATGCTCAAAGACAGCAAGGAAGAAAGTTGATGCAAGCTCAATCAAGCCATCTACCTTTTAAGGTTAATATGGCTGGTGTTATTCCTGCAATTTTTGCTAGCACTTTCTTATTATTTCCAGCATCTTTAGCATCATGGTTTGGTCAAAGTGAAGGAAATAATTTTCTACAAACAGCATCATTAGCTTTAACACCTGGTCAACCTCTTTATATTCTAGTCTTCTCTGCTTTAATTATTTCTTTCTGTTTTATTTGGCTTGCTCTAACATTTAATACTAGAGAAGTTTCTGATAATCTTAAAAGATCTGGTGCTTATATCGCAGGCATAAGACCTGGCGAGCAAACAGCTCAATACATTGATAGCGTTCTAGCGCGTCTAACTGTGTTCGGAGCAATTTATTTAACTCTAATTTGTTTATTACCTTTAGCGCTTATTAATTTTGCTGGGGTTTCATTTTATTTTGGTGGCACATCAGTATTAATTATTGTTGTCGTTCTAATGGATTTCATTTCACAAGTACAATCACATATGATGTCTAGCCAATATTCATCATTAATGAAAAAAGCAAATTTAAAAAACTATAAAAGATAATATGAAAGTAAGAGCATCTGTAAAAAAAATATGTAGAAACTGCAAAACAGTAAGACGCAATGGCGTTCTTTTTGTTATTTGTAAAACTGACCCTAAACACAAACAAAGGCAAGGATAGATTATGGCAAGAATCGCAGGTGTAAATATTCCAGAAAACAAACATGTTGAGATTTCACTTACTCATGTTTTTGGTATTGGTAGAAAAACTGCACAAGATATTTGTGTAAGTCTTAAAATTGACTATACAAGAAAAGTTTCTGACTTAACAGAAGATGAGGTTGAGAAACTAAGAACAGCAGTTGGTACTTATCCTGTAGAGGGAGATCTTAGAAGAACTATAAGTACAAATATTAAGAGATTAATGGATTTAGGAAGCTATAGAGGTATTAGACATAGAAGAAAGCTACCTACAAGAGGACAAAATACAAAAAATAATGCAAGAACACGTAAAGGTGCAAAAAAACCAATGAGAGGTTCATAGAATGGCAGTAAAAGGTAAAAAATCTAAGAAAGTTGTTACTGAAGGTGTTGCACACATTCAGTCTTCTTTTAATAACACAATTGTTACTATTACAGATAAACAAGGTAATACAGTTTGTTGGGCAACCTCAGGCGGTTCTGGCTTTAAAGGCTCTAGAAAAAGTACGCCTTTTGCAGCTCAGATAGCGGCTGATAAAGCAGGAACAGCAGCAAAAGAGTTTGGGATGATAAACCTAGACGTTAAAGTAAAAGGACCAGGTGGCGGAAGAGAATCTGCAATTAGATCTCTTAATGCATGTGGTTTAAAAATAAAAAGCATAACTGATGTTACGCCTCTTCCTCATAATGGATGTAGACCATCCAAAAAGAGAAGAGTTTAAGGAGATTTAAATGGCTAGATATACAGGACCATCTTTAAGACTATCAAGAAGAGAGGGAACAGACCTTTTCTTAAAAAGTGGCGTAAGAGCTATTGAGTCAAAGTGTAATATGGAGTCACCTCCGGGTGCTGCTCAAGGAGCAAGAAGAAGTAGATTATCTGATTATGGACTTCAGCTAAGAGAGAAGCAAAAAGTTAGAAGAATGTATGGAGTTTTAGAAAAACAATTCAGAAACTACTATAAAAAAGCTGCGTCTACCAAAGGCAATACTGGAGAGAACCTATTATCTTTGTTAGAAGGAAGACTTGATAACGTAGTTTACAGAATGGGATTTGGATGCACACGTGCTGAGTCTAGACAAATGGTCTCTCATAAAGCATTCACTGTGAATGGCTCAACTGTAAATATTCCTTCTTACCAAGTTAAAGCTGGCGATGAAGTATCTGTAAGAGAGTCTAAAAAAGGTCATTTAAGAATTCAAGCTTCATTAAAGCTAGCAGCATCAAGAGAAGTTTGTGACTGGGTTGAGGTTGACGACAAGAATTTAAAGGGTGTATTTACAAATGTTCCAGATAGAACTGAACTAAGTACAGAAATTAATGAAAACTTAATTGTTGAGCTTTACTCGAAGTAACAATATTTTTTAATAGGAAAACGGGGAAATTATGCAAACATCAGTAATCGACTTATTAGTCCCATCAGATATCCAAGTAGATGATATCGGATCAAATGTATCAAAAGTAACATTAGAACCTCTCGAAAGAGGTTTTGGTCATACTTTAGGTAATGCTTTAAGAAGGATTTTACTATCCTCTATGCCTGGAGCTGCTGTTACAGACGCTACCATTGAAGGCGTAGCTCATGAATACAGCACTATTGAAGGTGTTAGAGAAGACGTAATTGATATTCTCTTAAATCTAAAAGATCTCCCGGTTCAAATTATTGAAGGAACATCTGCAACATTAGTTTTAGATATTGCTGGACCTTGCGAAGTAACAGCTTCATCTTTTGAGGTGCCTGGTAATGTTGAGCTTGTTGATGGAGATCATCATATAGCAACTATCGTGGACAAAGTTTCATTAAAAATGTCAGTTACTGTTAAAACAGGAAGAGGGTATGAGCCAGCAGACTTAAGAGAAGAAGAAGATTCTTCTATCGGAGCACTAAAAGTTGATGCTTCATTTAGTCCAGTAAGAAGAGTGGCTTATTCAATTGATAATGCTAGGTTTGAGAAGAGAACCGACCTTGATAAACTTATTATCGAGCTAGAAACTGATGGAACTATAGATCCAAAAATGGCAATTGAGCACTGCGCTACTATCTTGCAACAGCAATTAGCATCTTTTGTAGATTTAGATGCAATAGCAGAGCAAGAAGCTAAAAAAGATCAAAATGATTTTGATCCGCTTCTTTTAAGATCCATTGAAGAGTTAGAGCTAACTGTTAGGTCTACAAATTGTTTAAAGGCTGAAAGTATTTTCCTTATCGGAGACTTAATTCATAGATCAGAATTTGATCTATTAAAAACTCCTAATCTTGGAAAGAAATCATTAAATGAAATAAAAGATGTTCTTGCATCTAAAGGCTTATCACTAGGAATGGTGGTAGAGAATTGGCCTCCATTAGGTTAAAAAAATATGCGACATAGAAAAGCTGGTAGAAAATTAAATAGAACTTCATCTCATAGAAAGGCTTTGCTTAAAAATCTTTCTATTGCATTAATCGAAAGAGAGATTATTCGTACAACTTTAGCTAAAGCAAAAGAGTTAAGAATGACCATTGAACCTTTGATAACATTAGGCAAAGAAGATACCGTTGCTCACAGAAGGCTGGCTTTTAATAGGCTAAGATCTGATGCTGCTGTTGGCAAGCTTTTTACTTCCGTTTCAGTCAATGCAAAAGATAGAAAAGGCGGTTATACAAGAATTATCAAAGCTGGATTTAGACCAGGAGATAAAGCTGATATGGCATATATTGAGCTAGTTGATAGAATTGAAGATACTGACACCAATAATGCTTCTGAACCAGAAATAAAGGAAAATAACGCAGCTTAACTTTTAAGAATTTCTTTTAAGTACATTCCTGTATAAGATTTTTTATTTTTAGCAACTGTCTCAGGGGAGCCTTCTGCAACAATAAAACCTCCTTCACTTCCCCCTTCAGGACCAAGATCTATTACCCAATCAGCAGTTTTAACAACATCTAGATTATGTTCAATAACTGCAATTGTATTTCCTTGCGACTTTAGTCTTTCCAAAACTTTTAATAATAACTCTATATCAGCAAAATGGAGTCCAGTAGTAGGCTCATCTAATACAAAAAGAGTTTTTCCTGTACTACGTTTCGATAATTCTTTTGCAAGCTTGATTCTTTGAGCTTCTCCACCAGATAAGGTTATAGCAGACTGACCTAAAGTTATGTAACCTAATCCCACATCAGACAAAGTAGCTAGTTTCTTTTTAATAGGCGGAATCGCATCAAAAAATTCAAGGCCTTCTTCAACAGTCATATTTAAAACTTGGCTAATATTTTTATTTTTAAATTTAATATCAAGCGTTTGTTCGTTATACCTCTTACCATTACAAACATCACATAAAACATATACATCTGCAAGAAAATGCATTTCTACCTTGGTAACCCCATCACCTTGGCAAGATTCACATCTTCCACCTTTTACATTAAAGCTAAATCTTCCAGGCTTGTATCCTCTAGACTTAGCCTCAACAGATTGCGCAAACATATCTCTTATATATGTAAATAGACCAGTATATGTAGCTGGATTTGATCTAGGAGTTCTACCTATAGGCGATTGATCAATACTAATTACTTTATCTAAATATTCCAACCCCTCAATTTTTTCACATTTGATTTCTTTAGCTAACTTAGCTTTATTTAGCATAAACGAACTAACTGGAAGAAGAGTTTGATTAATTAAAGATGATTTACCTGAGCCAGAGACTCCTGTTATACATGTAAATAATCCAATAGGTATCTTTACAGTTACATTTTTTAAATTATTTTCTGCGGCATTTATTATAGAAACAAAATTATCCCCAGGCTGATTTCTTTTCTTTGGGATTTTAATTTCTTTTTCGCCTGATAAATATTGCGCTGTGATAGAATTTTTATTTTTTAAAATATCGTCTAAAGTGCCTGATGCGCATATCTCGCCTCCGTGCTTTCCTGCACCTGGACCAATGTCAATTATATGATCTGCGCTTCTAATTGCTTCCTCATCATGCTCAACAACAATAACGGTATTCCCAAGACTTTTAAGATGATTTAACGTCTTAATTAGCTTTGCATTATCTCTTTGATGTAAGCCAATAGAAGGTTCATCTAAAACATAAGTTACCCCAACCAAACCAGAGCCTATCTGACTTGCTAGTCTAATTCTTTGAGCTTCTCCGCCTGATAAAGTTTCAGCGCTTCTTTCAAGGGTAAGATAATTCAAACCAACATCTTCCAAGAAAGATAATCTCTCAATAATTTCCTTTAATATTTTTTCAGCAATTTTTGCTTTTGACCCCTCTAATTTCATATCCTTCATGAATTTAAGAGAGTCAGATATTCTCAATGTTGTTATTTTATTAATTGGAGTTTTATTAATAAAGACATTACGAGATTCTTTATTTAACCTTGATCCATCGCACTCATTACAAGCACTTTTTGACATTAATTGAGCTAGCTTATCTCTTATATAGTCTGAATCAGTCTCTTTAAATCTTCTTTCTGTATTTGGAATAATTCCTTCAAATCTATGCCTTCGAACAATCTTACTTCCACTTTTAAATCTATGTGAAAAATCGATTTGTTCTTTTGACCCCCATAAAAGAATTTGTTTTATTTCATCAGAGTAACTACTCCATGGTGTATCAAGACTAAATTCATAATGCTTACTAACACACTTTAATTGATGATAATAAAATCTATTTCGTCTATTCCATTTCTTTATAGCACCATTGCTAATTGAGACTTCTTCATCTGGAATTAGCCTTTTTTCATTAAAATATTGGATAACTCCAAGCCCGTCACACTTTGAGCAGGCTCCAAAAGGGTTATTAAATGAAAACATCCTAGGCTCTAATTCTGCTATTGAATATCCGCATTGTGAGCATGAAAAGTTTGAAGAAAAGAGTTGATCAATTTTCTTAGATTCTATAGATTCAATTCTAACCAGCCCATTTGAAAGCCTTATAGCGTTTTCAATTGATTCTGATAGCCTAATTCTATTTTCATCTGAATTTTTTAGCGCAATTCTGTCTACTACTGCAGAAATATCATGTTTTTTATTCTTTTCCAAATCAGGAAACTCTTCCATAGGATATACAACTCCATCAACTTTTACTCTTACATATCCTTCTTTTCTAAGCTCCTCATAAATGCCTAGATGCTCTCCCTTTTTCCCTCTTATTAAAGGTGCAAGTATCATTATTTTTGTATTTTCATCCAATTGATAAACTTCATCACAAATCTCTGATACTGTTTTTGCTTTAAGCTCCTCATTGTGATCTGGACATTTTGGCGTTCCAATTCTTGCATAAAGAAGTCTTAGGTAATCATATATCTCTGTCACTGTCCCAACAGTTGATCTAGGATTGTGTGAGGTTGATTTCTGTTCTATTGAGATAGCCGGAGACAACCCTTCAATTTGATCTACATCAGGTTTTTCCATTAACGAAAGAAATTGTCTTGCATAAGTTGATAAAGATTCAACATATCTTCTCTGACCTTCTGCATAAATAGTATCAAAAGCTAGCGAAGATTTACCTGAGCCAGATAAGCCAGTAATTACAATAATTTTATTTCTTGGAATCTCAAGACTAATATTCTTAAGATTATGTGTTCTAGCGCCTTTAATAGAAATACTGTCCATAAGTAACAAAATACCAGTGATGATTAAATAAATTTAGGTTAAACTTTACTGAATATTATAAGAGGTAATTATGAGCAATGGCGTAAATAAAGTGATATTGATTGGTAATCTTGGTCAAAAACCAGAGATGAGATATACAGCAACAAATTCGGCTGTAGCTAATCTATCAATAGCAACAACTGAATCATGGAAAGACAGAGAATCTGGTGAAATGAGAGATAAAACAGAGTGGCATAAGGTTGTATTTTTTGGTAAACCAGCGGAAACAATAGAAAAATATTTAGATAAAGGCTCTAAAATTTATATAGAAGGCAAGCTGCAAACTAGAAAGTGGCAAGACAAAGATGGAAATGACAGATGGACAACTGAAATCGTTGGTAATCAATTCAATTTCTTAGATTCACGTCCTGCCCAAGGAGACTCCTCTATGAACCAATCAGGCTCTAGCTCAAGCTCAATGCCTCAAAGTGATAATACTGGAATCTCAGAAGAAGACATCCCTTTTTAAACAATCTATCTAAATGAAAGATTATCAAACTATTCATTTTAAAGAAGAAGAATCTATTGGCTTTATAACATTAAACCGCCCTGAAAAACTTAATGCATTTACCACAAGAATGATGGCAGAAATGCTAGATGCATTTGATTATATTGATTCAGAGGATGCAATAAAAGCAGTTATTATAACAGGAGCAGGTAGGGCATTTTGTGCAGGAGCAGATCTTTCAGGCGGAGCTGATACTTTTAATTCAGAGTTTGATACATCTGGAGATTACGAAGCAGATTTTAGAAGAGATTCTGGAGGAATTTTAACGTTAAGAATGTATAACTGCTTAAAGCCAATTGTTATTGCATGCAATGGTGATGCGGTTGGAATTGGAGCATCTTTGCAGCTTGCTGCAGATATAAGGGTAGCATCTTCAAATAGTAGATTTGGATTTGTCTTTGCGAAAAGAGGCATCGTTCCTGATGCATGTGCAAGTTGGTTTCTTCCTAGAATTGTTGGTATATCTAAAGCATTAGAGTTATGTTTTTCCGGTGAAATTTTTGGAGCAAAAGAAGCCTTGAGCTTCGGATTAATTAATTATATTTTTGAACCAGACGAATTAATTGACCAAACTAAACAAATTACAAAGAAATTAATATCTAATACTGCACCAGTTTCCGTAGCACTTACCAGGCATATGATATGGGACATGTCGTCAGCTCCAAGTCCAGAAGATGCCCATGTAATAGATAGTAAAGCTATAGACTCTAGAGGAGCCTCAGATGACGCTGTAGAGGGAGTTATGTCGTTCTTAGAAAAGAGAGAAGCTAAGTATACGAATAAGATTTCAAGAGATATGCCTAGCTTTTTCCCATGGAGAAAAAGTAAATTTAAAGATCATCATTAGCTTAAGAGCAAATTTTAAGAAATATAATTAAAAAATAATTTGGACCCGTTATGTTATTTGAGCCATATAAATTAAAAAATACTAATCTAAGAAATAGAGTTGTTATGGCCCCAATGACTAGAAGCCAGTCTCCTGGAGGCATACCTACTGATGAAGTTATTGCTTATTACAAAAGAAGAGCTGAGGCCCAAGTAGGACTAATAATAACTGAAGGAGTTGAGGTTAGTCATAAAGCTTCAAGCGCATACCCAAATGTTCCAAGACTTGATAGTGAAAAAGCTAGAAATGCTTGGAAAAAAGTTGTGCACGGAATTAAGGAGCATGATGGAGCTGTCATAGCTCAACTCTGGCATTGTGGAGGTTTTAGAAAAGTTGGAATGGGACCTGATCCAGAAGTTCCGGGATATACAGCTTCAGGCCTTGTTAGACCCGGAAAACGAGTTGCTCACGCAATGACTTCTGATGATATTAATGAGACGATTGCAGCATTTGCTTCAGATGCAAAATTTTGTGAAGAGATAGGATTTGATGGAGTCGAAATCCACGGAGCGCATGGCTATTTGATTGATAATTTTTTATGGAAGGGCACTAATGAAAGAGAGGATTTATTTGGAGGATCGATTGAGAGACGTTCTCAGCTAGCAACTAATATAGTCGAGGCGATAAGGTCAAATGTCAGCGATAATTTTATTGTTGGACTTAGATTTTCACAATGGAAACAACAAGATTATGATGCTAAGTTAGCTTCAACCCCAGAAGATTTAAAAAAAGTTATTGGCCCACCTACAGATGCCGGTTTAGATTACTTACACTCAAGCATGAGAAGGTTTTGGGAGAGTGAATTCGAGGGATCAGAAGAAAACTTAGCATTTTGGACAAAAAAATTAACAGGAATACCTACAATTAGCGTGGGTAGTGTTGGGCTTGATTCTGATTTTATTGATATGAGTGCTCCAGCCTCACCTGCTAATATTAATAAAGTGGTTGAAGATATAGCCAACCATAAATATGACATGGTAGCGGTAGGAAGGGCGCTTATTGCCGATCATGAATGGGTAATTAAAATGAAAGAGGGAAGACTTCAAGACGTGATTCCATACACACAAGAAGCTTTATATAAACTGTATTAGTATTTACTGAATATTAAACTGGCATTAGTGCCACCAAACCCAAAAGAGTTACTCATTGCTGAATTTAATTTTTTATCTAATGTTATCTGATTGATACTTACCCCATGAGCTTCATCAACAATATTTTCAATATTAATTGATGGCGCAATAAAACTATCTTGCATCATCATTATTGAATAAATTGCCTCTTGAGCTCCTGTTGCTCCCAAAGAATGACCTGTCATGGATTTAGTAGAGCTAATGATGGGAGTATTACTTCCAAAAACTTTCTTAATAGCGTCTAGTTCAGCTAAATCTCCAACAGGTGTGCTAGTTCCATGAGCATTTATATAATCGACACTTTTTCCATGCATTTTCAATGCTTCTTGCATACACCTTTTCGCGCCTTCTCCAGAAGGAGCAACCATATCGTATCCATCTGAGTTGGCAAAATATCCGGTAATTTCAGCAAGAATTTCTGCATTTCTTTTCTTAGCATGTTCTTCACTCTCTAGAATTATAATTCCCGCCCCACCTGAAATAACAAAACCGTCTCTTGCTTTATCAAACGGCCTAGATGCTTTCATAGGCAGATCATTATTTTCTGATGATAGCGCACCCATAGCATCAAACATAGATGATGATGTCCAATGCTCATCCTCAGCTCCGCCTGCTATAACTATATCCTGCTTCCCACTTTCAATAAGCTCCATTGCATGACCTATACAGTGAGCACTAGTTGAGCATGCTGAAGATATTGAATAATTCACACCTTTAACTTTTAAAGCAGTTCCTAAAATTGCAGAAACTGTGCTCCCCATGGTTTTAGTAACTGCATAAGGACCTATTCTTTTTGGACTTTTTTCCCGAGCAATATCTGACGCAATAATTTGACTCTGTGATGAAGCTCCTCCAGAGCCTGCAACAATACCAGTTCGAGGTGAATCTAATGCTTCCTCAGAAATTCCTGCCATTGATATTGCTTGAATTGCTGCAAGGTAACCATATGCAGCAGCATTACTCATAAACCTTAACAACTTTCTATCTATCAAAGTACCTAATTCTAAATTAATAGATCCAGAGACATGACTTCGAAACCCCATATCAGAATATATTTGGTTAGCAGAAATTCCTGATTTTCCTAACTTAAGGGATTCTAAAACTTCATGTTTTGAATTGCCTATACAAGAGATAATTCCATATCCAGTTACTACTACTTTTTTAGTCATTCTAAAAACTGCTTGTGTCTTTAAAAAGACCAACCTTAAGATTTTCAGCTGAATATACATGCCTATCATCAACAAACATATTTCCATTCGCTAATCCAAGCACAGCCCCTCTATTAATTACACGTTTTATATCTAGCTCATATCTTACTAATTTTGCAGTAGGCAAGACCTGACCAAAAAATTTGACTTTCTCAGCTCCAAGAGCTCGTCCTACACCAGGCAAACCACTCCACAATAAATAAAATCCTAATAATTGCCACATAGCATCAAGCCCTAAACATCCAGGCATAACAGGATCATCTTTAAAATGAACATCAAAGAACCATAAATCAGGGTTTATATTTAAATTAGCTACAATAGATCCTTTTCCAAATTCGCCGCTACAATCATCTATTAAAGAAATATTATCAAACATCAACATTTCTCTAGATGGAAGTTTTCCATCTTCAGGACCAAATAAACCACCTTCAGAACACAAGATTAGCTCTTCTTTAGAATATTTATTTTGAGGATTAAACATTATTTTGTTCTTTCATATGAAAACTTAGTTAAGTTTAACATCTCTTCTCTTATTTTTTTATTGTCAATTTTATTTGCTAACTGAATTGATTTATCAATATAGCTCTTTAAAAGTACCTCAGTTTCTCTGATACCGCCTAAAAGCTCTATTTTTTTTAATACTTTGCTAACACTAGTTTTATTTTTTAAACCTAGAATACTTAGTAAATATTTTTTATCTTTCAAGTCAGCTTTTTGCATTGCAAAATAAAATGGGTAGGTTATCTTCCCTTCTCTAAGATCTTGAAGTATTGGTTTGCCTAATCGCTTAGCGTTGCTCGAATAATCCAACATATCATCTTTAATTTGAAATGCTATGCCTAAATTTTTAGCAAAATCACTAATATTATTAATATATTTTTGATCACTTTTTGCAACAAGAATAGCGCCACACTTAGCTGAAGCCTCAAAAAGTCTTCCAGTTTTATAGTAGCTTACTTTTTTTAGTTGATTTAATGAGACATCTTCTTTGCCGATTAATTCCAGCTGAATTAATTCACCTTTTGAAATATCATTTGTAGCTTTAGAGAGTTCATTCAATATATCTATATTAGATATATCAACCATTAACATAAATGCCTTAGAGTAGATAAAGTCACCCATAAGTACTCCATGAGAATTTGTCCAAAAATTATTAATTGTTTCCACCCCTCTTCGAAGAGGAGACTCGTCAACAACATCATCATGAACTAAAGTTGCTGTATGCAAAAGCTCAATAATAGCTGCAACTTGAACCCTTTTTGAATTTTTTCTTTTATCAGCAGATGAAGAAATAAGGCTTAAGAGAGGTCTTAATTGCTTACCATTTTTTTTAAAAATATAGTCATATAATTCCTGAATAACTGTTTCATTAATAATCTCATCCTTTATAAGTTTATTAACTAGCTTTAGTTCTGTTTCGTATGACTTATCTATTAATTTCATTTGCACTCCTAATTGCATCAAAATTATACATAACTATTGATAAATTCCTCATTAAAGCGTATATTTTGCCACCTTTAGGAATATAAAAATGTATGCAGTAATAGAATCAGGCGGTAAACAACACAAAATCGTAGAAGGCGAGTACCTTTCTGTTGATTTATTGGGCGATGAGCCTGGATCAAAAGTAACATTTGATAATGTTTTACTTTACGTTGACGACAATAATGTTGAAATTGGTCAACCGTATTTATCGAATGTAAAAGTAACTGCAGAAATTACAGATATTGTTAAAGCAGACAAAATTACTATTTTAAGATTTAGAAGAAGAAAGCACAGTATGACAAAAACTGGTCATAGAGCTAGATATTCTCAAGTAGAAATTAAATCAATTAAGTTAGAGAGTAAATAATGGCACATAAGAAAGCTGGTGGTTCAAGTAAGAACGGAAGAGATTCTAACGCCAATAGGCTAGGAGTTAAAAGATACGGTGGGCAAGTTGTCAAAGCCGGCGAAATTCTTATTCGCCAAAGAGGTACCAATACTCATCCTGGAATTAATGTTGGAATAGGCAAAGACGATACTCTATTCGCAAAAGCAGCAGGAGTAGTTGAGTTTACTTATAAAGGTCCTAAAAGCAGAAAAACAGCTAACGTTATTACTCAATAACAGTTTTCCATTATGAATTTTATTGACGAGGCCTCTCTTGAAGTTAAGGCTGGAAATGGTGGCGCCGGTGCAGTTGGTTTTCGTCGCGAAAAATTCATTCCTTTTGGCGGTCCCGATGGCGGAGATGG
>TARA_B110000211_G_scaffold235034_1_pt1 | contig 21675 bp, 15 predicted proteins | sample TARA_B110000211 | Tara Oceans TARA_B110000211 (sample SAMEA4397516) | marine metagenome | biome: Polar Biome; feature: [DCM] deep chlorophyll maximum layer (ENVO:01000326); material: water (ENVO:00002006), including particulate matter (ENVO:01000060) such as... | depth 30 m
ATTAACCAAATTCGTATGAAAATTGGTGTAATGTTCGGTAGCCCATTAAAACAAGTAAAAAAGTTGTTCAAGCCGATGGGTGGGTGGGTAAATAAAGGGTTTTGCTAATAGACTTATCCGCTTGAACAATTTAATATGAATTTATAACGGTTTAGACCGACTTTGGAGATTTTAGTAATGGCAAAAGATGATAACAGAAGTAGAGCATTGGATGCAGCGCTTAATCAAATAGATAAGCAATTTGGTAAAGGCTCAATTATGCGTTTAGGTGAGCAAGAGAGGGTCGCAATGCCGTGCGTTAGCACTGGAAGTTTGGGGCTTGATGTTGCGCTTGGCATAGGGGGGCTACCGTATGGTCGTATTTGTGAAATTTACGGTCCAGAATCATCTGGTAAAACGACGCTTACATTGCAAGTAATAGCTGCCGCTCAGAAGCAAGGAAAAACTTGCGCCTTTGTTGATGCTGAGCATGCGCTTGACCCTTCATATGCTGAAAAGCTGGGTGTTAACCTAACAGATTTGCTTGTATCTCAGCCTGACACTGGCGAACAGGCGCTTGAGATTTGCGACATGTTAACACGCTCAAATGCAGTTGATGTCATTGTCGTAGATTCTGTTGCAGCACTTGTACCAAAAGCTGAGATTGAAGGGGATATGGGAGATTCGCATGTAGGCTTACAAGCTCGGCTAATGTCACAGGCTCTGCGTAAATTGACCGGGAATGTAAAAAACGGAAATGTTCTGTTGCTTTTCATTAACCAAATTAGAATGAAGATTGGCGTCATGTTCGGCAGTCCGGAGACGGTTTCGGGTGGGAACGCGCTAAAATTCTATGCTTCAGTGCGTTTGGATATCCGTCGAACCGGTGCGGTGAAAGAAGGGGATGAAATTGTCGGTAACGAAACGCGTGTGAAAGTTGTTAAAAACAAAGTATCACCACCATTCAAACAAGCTGAATTTCAAATCATGTACGGTGAAGGAACAAGTCTACATGGCGAGATTATTGACCTAGGTGTAAAGCTCGGTTTCATAAGCAAGTCAGGAGCGTGGTACGGATATGGTAATGAACGAATTGGCCAAGGTAAAGCAAACTCGATCAAGTGGCTAAAAGAGAATCCAGATGCGGCTAATGAGATAGAAGGCTTGATCAGAGATAAATTGATGCCTGAACTCAAACAACCCGAGAAACAAGAAGCCTTAGACAAGATGGATTAAAAGGGGGGGGCTGCCCCTTTGAGGTAGATTCTAGGATGAAGTTAATTTCAAACAAGAAAAAAGAATACTCGCTTACATTCCTCGAAGGTGTAGTCTCTCATGACATTTTAAGAGTAATCAAAGACAATAAGCATCGAGTTATCGCGGGTGCTGAGCGTACTGTCTATGAGCGAATTCAGGGTTTAGAAAAGTGGGCTGAATTTTTACTAAAGTCACAAGACCAAGCAGCTTCATATTTGCGTCTTTTCAAACATGGTGATACCCCCCGAGCTAACGATTGGGTAATACACAAACTAAAGTTACATCAAAATTTCGAAAAGGAATTTCCTTCAAAATTTACACGTGCAAAACACATAAGCGCAGTTAACTTCTGGCTGTATTTTTTCGCTGACTTTGCTATTACCCCTAGAACGCAAGGATTACCGCTGCCTAACAATCTGACCGGAGAGAATGATGATGTCAGACCCCAAAGTAAGAAAAAGTCGGTTATCGATGCTGAATGTAAGACCGACATACCTGAGCAATTTAAAGACGCCATAACAGATTATATTAGCCTAATTGCAATTGAAGACCCTGACAGAGAAGAAAAAATATCACTTCTCATTAACAGTGTAAAAGAGATTAGCAACGGAAATGGTGATATTGATGAGATATCAGTAGAGTCATTTCCAAAGCTTGTTGAAGAAGGTTTAGCACGACGATTAGTTAGAATTCGTGAACTAGCTGAGAAGACTTTTACAATGGCATTAAATCAACGATTAAAATCGGTAGAGTATGCAAAACAAGGTGAAGACAATTATCCGCAAATCATCCAATGGCTGGATTGGGAAAAAGGCAAAGATTCAGGTAATTCAAACCCGCACTGGGAGGCAATTAATAAGCTTACTGATGCTCAGGTCGAGCAGGCTTTACTTTACTGTGTGATCAATAAAGACAGTGAATATTACGGGGTCGGATTTAGATACAGTTCTCTTAAGTCCTCTAAGTACAATAGATTAAGAAAATTTTTACGAAAGCGATGTATTAAATTTGATGCGGAAGATGTCATTAACAAAGTGGGCGCAAGTAAAGAATTACTTATTTCTGCACAAATTATATTGGTTGATGAATTAGATGCAAACCCATCTCCAGTGCGAAGTATCAGTCGTAATGGTGTGGTTAAAATTGGCGCGGATCTACTTAAAACCAGTTTTATAAAAGCAAGAGCGGGTTATAAAAAGCTTGGTTTGATTGAGCTAGCACTTACTCTATCTGGGAGTGACAAATGGCGCAGCGCTCATGATACTATTTCACTTGTCAAAGACGCTACAGAAGCTTATTTACAGTCATGTATACAAAGGGATAGAGATAACCTCTTTATTTACAATTATCAAAATTCAACTAGCTCAAATAAGCTAGACACAGGCGATAAGTTAGTCGTATCCACCCCCTCTGATAATTGGTTTAATGAAAATACGCAATCTCTACTATCAAGTATTGGCGAGGGACTTACTGCTAACAGCATTCGACAGTCGCGTATATTATTGGAAGGCCTTCAAAATGGACTTTTGTCTGCACAAGCTAAAGGTCGTCATGTGACTGCCCTCGTTACAAACGCGCATTACCTCGATAAGATTGCTTACGCACAGAAACTTGAACGGAAAATGCGGGAGTTTATTCAGTGGCTTGAGGCGCTCATTGTTGTTGACATCGAAGATTATGCTAAAAAGGTTGGTTATGATGATACAAAGTTTGCTTCCCTAAAACAAAAAGTTATTGATGACGGCTTCGGCGGCATTGTCTGTGAAGATCCGAATGCTGGGTATCAAGCAGGGACTGAAAAAGGAGATGGGTGCGGGCTATTTCTCAAGTGTTTGACATGCCATCAACGTTCTTCTGTATTTTTCGCTAATAAGCAAAATGTTACCCAGATGATACTGTGGTCAAGGGCGATAAAAGATCATCTTCTGCAAATAGACAATGAAGAAAAAGCCGATTTTATACAATGGTGTTATTTTATTGATACTTTGTACTCTGAGCTTCAACAAGACATTGCTTATAAAGCGGTCTTGCTTGAATCAGAGAATGAAGCTGACGCTCTTATTGCAAAACATGCTAACCCGTATTCATTTGTACTTAACGATAACGATAACGAGAAAAAAGCATGCTAAACGTCATAGATTTATTTCCTCAAATTGAAAATGATGTTGATACTTTCCCTCGCAAGTTTGACTGGCTTGAAAGCCCTTATTTCAATAACTCGTGGACAGTGCTAGATCCCGAGAACGTTAATAATCCCGATAAAAGGAAGCTTAATTTTGACGGTGTATTGGCGCCTGATCTTAATTTCAGTGATGTTGATGGCTTGATAGACGATATGAAAAAAAGCCTTGTTGTTAGTGTTGAACGTGGTCAAACAATAAAGGATTTTGGCGGTAAAGTAAGAAGTTTAAGTATGATGCAACATCATGTTAATTGCATCAAGCGCTTACTTCGAACTGTTTGGAACATGGGTTATCAATCAATAAGCGAAGTCACTGATGATGATGTTGAAGACATTATAGATAGCTTCAGTAAGCGAGAGTCAATTGCTCTATCTTTACCGACCAAACTATCGCAGAAACTGGAATCTTTTGACTTGGCATCAATACCTGTAAAGCACATAGATAATACGCGAATGCCAGCAACGATTGATAGAAAAAAAATATACTTATCGTGCGGCATAAATAATTATGCGGTCAGAAATTGTGTCAGATGCAGAGATATAATTCAGAACTACCATGACAAATTGTCGGCGCACTATAAAGTTGCCTTTGAACAAACAGAACCACCAAAGGACAAAGGGATTCTGTTAAACGAAAAATCATTTACTGAAAACATCAAAGCATTACGAATTTTTTCATATCAATCAAAAGTCGATGGGCTATTTATAAACCCACTGAAAGTAGATCCAAAATCGATTAACAATGACCAAATATCGCGCTTACACCAAACGTTAGTAGATGCACATGCAAGAAAACGAACTCGCAATATTGAAGTTGAGACATTTTTGAAGTTGATGGATTCAGCGGCGCGCTATGTGGTTGATTATTCTGATGAATTATTTGATTTACATGACAGTTTAGTATCTGAGCAATATGATTATGAATCTAAATCCAGTCCCCAAAAATTAATGGGGACATGGCTACGGAACGAGACTCAAAACAACAAATTTGTGAGCGCCCCGGCATCGCCATTTCCATTAAGTGGACTCAACACGGCAATAAAAGGTCAATCTACCTTTGCGCCTGATATTAGTGAAAAAATGATAAAACTGATCGCAGAGGGGATCGAAGACCAAGAGATAGCCAGCATCGTCGGGCTAACCAGACAGCAAGTTGGTAATTTTAGGAGAAATAGAAAACTATACGGCAGAGATTTAGATACAACAAGAGTTTCACTGTATGACGCTTTCCATAGCTATTTGCCGCTATCATGCACTCTGATCTTACTCGCTTTCACGGCGGGTCGTGAAAGTTCAGTGTATGGCTTGAAACCAGACTGTATTAAAGAGACTCAAGGTGAGTTATGGATCGAAATGTATGTGCATAAAACGCTACGAAAACCAGAGCGTTTTCCCGCTATTGCACTGATGCAAAAAGCAGTTGATGTGTTAACGCGTTTAAGCGAACTGCATCGCAAAGAAACAGGTGAGGCAACACTTTTTAAGTTCAAGAGTCCCTTATTTAAGAATACTGTAGGGTTTAGATTTGACGAGACAATAAGTCGCTTTTTAAAAGTTAGTGGGCTGTCAGATCAATTCGATAATTTTAACTTTAGCGAACATCAGTTCCGTCGCTTTTTTGCAATCATGTATTTCTATCGTTACGAATCAGGTGATTTTGAAGCGCTCTCGCATCATTTGCGACATCTGACTTATGAAATGACCATTATTTATCTATCAGAAATAGAATCGGGCGCAATTCTTAAGAGCGTGCAAGATGAAAAAATAAAAAGACTCGCAAGCCGAGTGCAAAACAACGATACATCGATATCAGGTCCCATGGCCGATGAGCTAGTAAATGATTTAAAGAATCAGCTCATTACTGAATCTGAACAACACGAAGGTCAAGTTAATTTACTTGCAGAGGGTGAAACTGATCTCGTTATTGACTTTCCGCATGCTAGAGGAATCTGCTTCGGTCGCACTCCACGGTTTATTGAACGAGCAAAATGTAAAGTGATGCGCGAGGGGGAGGTTCTAGTATCTATTTTAAGCTCCTCAGAGGCTCTGTGTGCTTATTGCCCAAACTACCTTAGTGTAAATGAGATTAAAGGTAATTACGTCGCTCAGGACACTTCTGATAAGATATTCACAGTCGGCGGTAATTTGCTTAAAGCTGCTATCAAAAAGGGAGTGCAAGCTGATGCATAAAAACATTGATGCATTAACAGAGCAAAATGAAGCAAAAGCACAACAAGCTTTTGGTAGCTTAAAAGAAAAAATAGACAAACTTGAGAGTGTTTTAGATAGCTTACGCAACAATCCAGTCGGTAAAATATCAGGACTGACAAGTGTTGTGAAAGTTCTTGAGTATCAAGGCGACGGGTTTGAAGATCTTCGCACTAGTCGCACGACACTGTATAAATATAGTGATTTAAAAAATCGTTATGAAAATCTCGCTAAAAGCATTAAAGAAATCAATGAAGATCCGGCTTCAATCGACAAAGCTTTCGTAGCTAAAGTGAGAAAAATAGTGGAAGAGGATTTTAAATCTGATTTAAATGTCGCTGAGAAAGAGATAGAGAAATACGCAGAGCTACTTGTTATTGAACAGCATAATAGACAATCAGCTGAAGAGCTTTCACGAGGTTATCAAAAAGCAATCAGTAGACTCCAAAAACAGCTAGATACAGCAAATGAAAGGGTGCGCTCATTAGAATCGAGTGCAACAGTTCGGATCGTTTAATATGTTCAAAATCATTAAGTGCGGAAAGAAATTTACGCTCGATAATTCATCAGCGCCGTATTTTCCTTTTATTGTCAATCTTGAACTTGAACCCGCCGCTCGTAGTTTGTATGAAATAAATAGTTATATTCGAACAGTCGCTGGGCGCAAAAAAGATGGTGCTAAAAGGGTCAAGCGTATTGCCAGAGCGCTGTGCGAATTTCTTAACTATCACTATTACAAGCGAATAAGAAGCACTACCGAAAAGGTAGTGGAGTACACAATCATTAATGAAAAAATGATTGTAAGTTATCAAAATTGGTTGAAAAGTAATTCAAATCTCCATGAGCCTAGCTCACGAAATATGGAGATAAAATATATATACCAGCTGTACTGGTATCTCGAATATCACAGAAGATTAATTAAAGGTGTGATAGGGATAGCAGACGGCGAGAAAAATCTGAGCTATAGCTTACCCGTGCGAAAACCTTCAGAAAAGCAAAAAACTGATTTTATAATTCCCATTTTAGAAAAAGAAATGTCAAAATCTACTGAACCAGAAACGTCTTTTGCTGACTGGGAAGATGCTTACTTGAAAGCATCATCAAAAAGCGGTGAGCTTGCTGTTCGAGATGCATTAATGATTCGCATCATTCTTGATACAGGGATACGTAGAGAAGAACTGAATACGTTATCAACAAACTTGTTCGATAAGCTTCCACCAATCGATGTAACAAAAATGTTTGTGACTTTGAATAAATCAAAATTTGACGAGACAAAAGGAAAAAGAAAAGCCCCATTTCCTGTTGATCTTTATCGTAAAATTAAGAAGTACATTAAGACTCACAGACGCCAATTAAAAAAAACCGGCGTTAATGATAACCAAGCACTCTTTTTATCACACCGTGGATGCCAACTTTCTTTATTCTCAGTAAATTACATACTGAAGCAGTATGGTTTAAAACCGCACGATGGAAGAAAAGTGAGTTTAACTGAAATGTTTATTGAATTGATTGAGTTGGGTTATTCGAAAGACTTAGCGATCAGTGAAATAGCGCAAGTAGCCGGACATTCTGCTAAAAGCAAAGGGCAAACACTTGAAGATTATTACATGATTGCTTCAAGACAGCTTGAAGCAAGAGAGAAAAAGCAAAGAGATATTATGGATAGCGATGAAAACTTAAAAAAAATAGCTGAGCTGGAGGCTCAGATAAAAGAGTTGAAAATGCAGGTTAGTGAATCTAAGTAGAGAGTTGTCGAAAAACAACTTCTAAGAGGTAGAAACTTATGTGAACCAACTTAATTGACGACTTGTCAGGAATGATCCGCGTGATAACTGAAAAACATATCATTAGAAATAGATCACTGGGGGAAGGTTGCCTTGTAAAGCAGCAAGCAGCGTGGTATTTAGGCCAAAGGTACACAGTTACAGGACAAAATCCGGCTAAAGGTACACACTTACAGGGCGACAATTAAGTTTTTGAACGATAATCGTACAAATCTCAGCGAGTCTTCAACGATTATTACGTATTTAGACGAGAATCTACCTGTAAACGTGAACCTTTAATGGGAAATCACCTGTAAACGTGTACCTGTAATAAAGCTTATCCCAAAACAGTGTACCTTTTGCTTGATTTTCCCCGTAAACGTGTACTTTTAAAAAATTATTTGGCTTTTGGTTGAGCAATGCTCTGTTCACTAACCACGTGACTTCAATGTGTCAATAACACTATCTGCTTTATTGCTCTGAATAATATCAACAATTACGCCTACTAACGCGTCCATTTTTTGTCCATCAGACAAAGTTGCTTGGGCGTTTTCTGTATTTGACGTCATAGTTTTAACAACACTATCTCTAACCAAGTCACTAATATCTCCGCTTAAAGCTGTTTCACGAGTATTATTTTTTACTTGGTCAACGACATTATTGTTTGATTCAGTATTAACATGACTCATTACCTGAGAAACAAAATAAACTGCTGAGTTTTCTGCTGTTGCACCACCGAATTCTTCATTGATACGAGAAAGTATTTCGTCTAAAAATTGCTTTTCTCTGTCATTAGCATCACTCGTATTAGCTGTTAGTGGCTTAAGAGTTTCAGCTTCTCCCTCGACATCACCATTGCGCTTTTGAATCGCGTAACCTTTTAGCACTAAACCAGATAGATCAATTGACTCAGGACTAACGCCCTTCAATCGTTTTGATAGCAATCGCGCATAAGCCGCAAAATTTTCAAGATCTGCGTCAGATAATTCAATTAACTGCGCAATATAATTATAAACTCTTACAAAGCGTCCTAAGTCAGTTTTGAATCGCATTAACGCTTCACGCTGGATAGTAAACTCGCTTCGTTTTGACTCTGCTATCTCTTTTCCTTTTTTATTACCTTCAGAATGGGCTTTATTAAATTCTTCTTCCCACTTTTTAACCGTTTCATTGAGGTTCTTAAGCTTATCGTTAAAAACATCTGATGCTCTATCAGTAGCGGCGAATAACTTTTTATGGATGGGATCGTCTGGGTTATTTCTGCCTGCACCAAGTACTAGTTTATGCGATAATTTTTTAAACTGCTCTAAATCAGAACTGTTATAAATGTTAGCCGCATCCAATATTTCTTTGATGTCGTAAACCACGTCAACATCTTGGACATCTTCTAGCACAGCACCGTTATCGTACGTCTTGAATGCATTTAGGATAGCTTCCGGCTCATTTGCGAAATCAATGACAAATGTCTGATCTTTACCGGGGTAGGTTCGATTTAATCTTGATAGGGTCTGTACAGCATCAACATTGCTTATCTTTTTATCGAGATACATAGCAACTAGCTTTGGTTGGTTAAACCCAGTCTGAAACTTGTTGGCGACAATCATCACGCGATACTCGTCTTGCTCAAACATATTGCGCAAATCTTGACCGTTCATGTCGGGGTTAAGGTTAAACTCGGAATACTCTGCATCGCAATCTATTCCTATAGCGTCGCTGTCTTTCCCTAATGTGCTACCGGGAACCTTGCCCGAAAACGCTACAAGCGTTTTCATATTTTCAATACTGTTCTTTTTAAAGTACTTATCGAAAGCCAGTTTGTATTTTACCGCTTGAACTCGACTGCTGGTCACAACCATCGCCTTAGCTTCGCCATGTAATAAATCCGACACATTTTGCTCAAAATGCTTCATGATAAATTCGACTTTTTGAGTAACGTTCGTTGGGTGTAATTGCTTCCATTTGGCGAGCTGACGATTAGCCATCTTTTTATCAACACGTTTGTTATCAACGGCACTTTGACCAATAGAAAAAGCGGTGTGATAGTTTGTATAATTTTGTAGTACGTCGAGTATAAAACCTTCTTCGATTGCTTGGCGCTGAGTGTATTTGTGAAAAGACTGCTTAGGATTATCCATTGACTCAGGCTTGCTTGGGTCTTGCACACGACCAAATAGCGTATAAGTTGAGCTTTTCGGTGTTGCAGTAAATGCAAAGTGGCTTATATTTTTGGGTTGGACACGAGACTTTTGCACTTCAAGTAAAATATCTTCAACGGTCATATCTTCAAGTTTAGTCTTTTCGTCTAGCGATAATGCTGCTCGTAAACCTTGCGCCGTACTGCCAGTTTGTGAGGTATGTGCCTCATCAATAATGACGCCAAAGTTTCTGTCTTTAAGCGTTTTTTCAGTAATGATGGCTTCCATCGCATAGGGAAAAGTCTGTATGGTGACAACAATAATGGGCGTCTTCGCCAATAGTGCTTCAGCTAGTTGTTGAGATTTCGGCTTGCTAGATGTTTTGCGATCAATTGCTTCAATAACACCTGACTGATGATCTAGTTGCTGGACAGCTTCTTGTAGTTGATCGTCTAATACCGTTCTATCTGTCACTATGATGACAGAGTCAAAATAACTGTTGCCTTCTGCGTCCTTAAGTTTTATCAGATCATGCGCGGTCCATGCGATTGTGTTAGTTTTACCAGAGCCTGCCGAATGCTCAAACAAGTACTGTTTACCAGCACCATGCGCCTTCACATCAGCTAACATTGAATTAACCGCCTCTAATTGGTGATAACGCGGGAATATCAGCGTTTCTGACGTAAATGGTCGTCCTGTCTTATCAAACTTATCCTTAGTCTCAACATAGACAAAATTCGTAAATATTCGTAACCATGTGTCTCGCTGGCACACTTCTTCCCAAAAATAGGCAGTTCTGTATTCACCATCCTGTCTAGGTGCATTACCAGCATGTCCGTTATTTCCCTTATTGAACGGTAAGAAAAATGTATTCTTTCCTTTAAGTTGCGTTGTCATTTCGATTTCAGTATCAGTCATTGCAAAATGAACAATGGCGCCACGTTTAAAGGTTAATAGTGGCTCAACACGACCCGTTTTTGGATCCTTGGGTAATCGGTCGAATTTGTATTGATCTGTAGCGTGCTTGATAGATTGTGTAAAGTCAGTCTTTAACTCGACGGTTGCAACGGGAATACCGTTTATGAAAAATACTAAGTCAATTGACCATTCTCGTGTAGGACAGTATTTTAGCTGCCGCACAACACGAAGGATGTTTTCTTGGTACTTAGCTGCTGTTTTAGCGTTTCTGGCATCTTCAGGTGCTCGCTGGATCATATCAATCTTGCCAGCCCCTGCGAATGAGAAGCCATCACGCAAGACTTTAATCGTGCTGCCGTGTTTGTTATCTAACGCTTTTGCAAGTTTTTGAACTAAAACCTTTGGCGCATCACCATTGTTATTGCGTACGATCTTATCCCACGCCTCTGGCTGCGTTTTTTGTACCCAAGTGACCACATCTTCAGGATAAAGCGCTGTTTGCTTGTCATAAGCTTCTGGAGAGCCTTCTACCCACCCATTGGCAACAAGTTTCTTGGTAATGTAGTCTTCAAAGTGAATTTCGTGATGTGCTGACATTATACTTCATCCCTGATGTCGATTTTTCCTGTTACCGCTGCACTGATTAAAGCTGAGCGGCGCTCTTTAAGTAGCTTAATTGTGATTTTGGTTTCATCTGATAACAGCTTTAATTTATAAGTCTGTTTATCTAAAAATTGTGCTATTTCACGCTGTTCTTCAATATTTGGAACGGCTAAAAAAGTGTTTTTTAGTATTCGTTGAGAAATCGAATAAACTTTCACGCCCTTAATAACGCTTCTTATCTGAGAGCGAAATGCTAGTGAATCTAAAAAGTAAGAAACAAACCTAGTATCGTTTTCCCCTACTATTCGACATACGACCGTATGATAACCGGCAAAAATTTTTTCATCACTAATAAGGTGAGTAAAATTACCAGAACCATCGTAATCCTCTGATGTATCTGCAAAAACAAAGTCTCCTTTGCCAATAATACATTCAGGGCTAGAATCAAGATAACTCTCATCTACAAATTTTAGTTCGTCCCGAGTAGTGTCTAGTTCAAAATTGAACTTAGAGTGTATTTCGCCATAATTAACGACTTTAATACCGCTATCTTTGAGGTTTTCTTTTGTAATACTCAAACCTCTGCCAAAACGAAACATATACCTAAACCGCTTCGTCTCCCAAAGCTCCGGCACTTCCCCAATCCATTCAACTCCCGAATCTTTCATCTTTACATTGTCATCAAGCCCTTTGGTGACAACATGGGAAATCAACGCTTGGCGCTTTTCTTCGAGGAGTTTGATGAAGTTTTGTTTTTCGGAGATTAAATCGTCAATCCGCGCAGTTTCGTTGTCAAGGTATCGGACAATTGCGATTTGTTCCTTTTTGTTAGGTAAGGCAAATACAAAATTAACGAAAGTTGGCAAACGAAGTGAATCAACGGTTGACTTTGCCCCTCCATCTAAAGCTACACGAGCAAAGAGGTTACTTAGGTAATAAAAAAAGTATTGTCCTATCACTAGCTTAAAGTTGCTCATCATGTATACGCGCTGGTGAAAAGAAAACTTGCCAGTAGTGTAATGAAAAACCTTACCAACACCGACACCGTCTCCAGCAGTTAATACAGCTTCACATTCGTGAGTATATTTGTTGATTTTGAGAACCTTCTGAGCTCTTACAAACAGATCAAATTCCCCGTCTGGCTCTGCCATATTTGTATCGCAATCACCTGTTGTGATTTCGCATAAATATTTCAGCTTCTTTGTCGTCCAGTGTTCTGGAATATCTCCGAGCCATGCCACGCCAGAGCTTTTATAGAAGTCATGATTTTTAATCATTCAGCCACCTCAGCTAGCAAAGCCTGAATTCGAGTTTCAGAAGCTTTTAGCTCAGCGTCAATATCAACAAGCGGACGATGTCCTTTGTACTCATAAAAATAACGATTAAAGTTAATTTCATAGCCAACAATACCGACTTCACCATCTTTTTCATCGCGGACAGAATGGTCAATAAACGCATCATGAACATGTGGTTTCACTTCTCGATCAAAATACTCTTCAACAGACTCTTTTAAAGGCACGGATTCAGTATCATTGAGTGACGTATCAATGACTACTTTGTTTTTTGCATCCAAAACAATATCGATGGATTCATCGCGCTCCATGAAGTGTTCAGTGATACCTTTAAGAGCACCTGCTGTTAGTTTAGGAATTTTTGTTCCTGACTTACCAGACTTTCTCTGGATGCCAAAATAATGGTCCGAGTCACCATCATCGTAATTATTACGTAGCCCTTCCACTAATTGTGCTTGCTGAGTTTCAGTTAGCTTCATGAATGCTTTATTTTTACTAAGGGAATGAAACTTCGATTCTGTAAAAAGTAACTCGGCTCTTAGCGGTCTTTTGATATGAACCTTTCGATATGCGAAATCAGTCGTATCGAAGATTTTAATGTTCTGGTTTTCAGTAAAGCTTTCATAATCACGAAGGATGTCTTGAATCTGGTCATTAGAAATAAATCGACGTTTACTACCTTCTGATTTACGCATTTGAGTCCAAGTGTTAGCTAGGTTAACTAGCTGTACTTTGTTTTTGCGCTCGGCTGACTTCTTGTTTGAAAGAACCCAAACATAAGTGCCGATACCGGTGTTGAAAAACATATCTGTAGGCAGTGCAATAATTGCTTCAACAAGGTCTTGCTCTAACAGCCATCGTCGAATTTCAGATTCGCCAGAACCTGCATCACCTGTAAATAAAGGTGAGCCAGAAAGAACGATGCCAACACGGCCGCCACCGTTTTTGGGTTCTTCCATCTTATCAACGGCATTTAATAAGAACAACATTGAGCCATCACTCACGCGAGGTAGTCCAGCTCCAAAACGTCCGGCGTAACCAAGCTTTTCCTCTTTAACTACAGCTGCTTTGTCTTTTTCCCACTTTATTCCGAAGGGTGGATTTTGAACTGAATAATGAAACCTCTCATTTCGTAGTTGATCGTCGGATAATGTAGATCCTTGTTTTATATTTTTTTCATTTAACCCTTGAATTATCATTGATGTTAAAGCCATAGCATGAGTTCTGCGATCAAGCTCTTGTCCGAAAGGAACAACTGTGGCGTTTGGGCTCAAGTCACGAATAAGTTCAATTGCGTCCAACAAGAACCCGCCAACGCCGCATGCCCCATCATAAATCTTTCGTATTACACCAGCTCCTGAGAACACATCTTCATCGGGCATTAGAATGAGCATGGTAACCAAGTGGACCACGTCGCGGGGCGTAAAAAATTCGGCTGCTTTTTCGTTAATTGATGCTGCAAACTTGCGGATAATATCTTCGTAAGCATTTGACATATCGCGATCTGACACGTTTTGCTTACTTAAATCCATGTTAGCGAAATGGTTCACAATTCGGAAAAGCAGTTTGGTGTCTTCAAGCTGAACTATCGTGTTTGAAAATGCAAACTCATCAAAAATAAGCCTTACGTTTGCGGAAAAATGAGATATGTAATCTTCGAGATTCGCACGGGTATCGGTTGCACCAAGAGTGCCAAGAGAATAGTTTGACGTATTAAAAAATCGAGTGCCCGCGATAGAGGGTAAGTAAAGTTCCGGGTCAATACTGCTATCCTTTTGAGCATTGTACGCGGCAAGTACATTTTTTTTGGTTGGTTCAAGAACACACTCTAAGCGTCTCAATAGCAATAAAGGTAAAACAATGCGAGCAAAATCAGTGTGCTTAAAATCACCCCATAAGTCATTCGCGACATTCCAAATTTGATTTGATAAGTTAGTGCTAGTTTGAGTTTGCTTGGCCATATTCCCTCTGAAAAAATAATTTTGAAATGATACTACTATACTGCTAATGTAACGTGACGTGACGTAATGTCAATTTTTTATTGAAATAATCTTGGTAGATTAAAATTATGGCTATCGGACAATCGGGAAGAGTTGTGATTGATCTCACACCTGACGAAAAAAAAGCAATTCATGCAGCGATAAAAGCTAAAGGTTTAAATTTGAAGCAGTGGTTTCTACAGAAGGCGTATGAAGATTTTCCGAAGATAATTACAGAAGACCGATCAAATGACAAATGCTGAAGAGAATTTTTTTGTCTCAATTTATACTGAGTAACTCAACTCATATTTACACTCTGGCCGACACGGTGTCGTTTTTACTGGAATAATTTAATTGACAGAGGCAGCACATGTCGCTGAATAGTAAAGGAGCTCAAATGAATAATGCATATATAAACAAATTCGGAAGGTTAGAATGTGATGGGATTGAATTTCACACAGGGGATGTAGTAGATGTTTATTATAATAACAAATGGGTTGAGACTAGGCTTGAACACTCAGCTAGTAAAGGGGGGTGGTATTCTATAGACATATAGAACTGATTGGTAGTCCGGTCAGGTATTCAAAATAAGCTCGAAACTTTTTCTCGATGTCTTTCATACATTTCATCGCGCCAGCATTGCGAATCTTAAAAAAATGTCTATCAGATACTGCACTGAATCGCATACTTAGCCTAATTAGAGCCTTCCGGAACGACTTGCTTGGCACGGGCATATGCCATTCATCCTTAACGACAATCTTTTTTTTGAGGTGGTAAAAAGCTCCTAAATAAAAGACTTTTTTAGAATGGGATGCTGAGCGAATTTGGAGTTGTAGTGTTAACGATTTTTACGCATTTAGGCTCTAGAAACTGTATGTCTGCCTAAGTCCAAGTGCAGTAACTCATATTTTATCTGCAACTGTCACTGGTAAGATTCAACCTAACAACCCGCAATTAGATCATTTGAGCTAATTATTGCTCAACGACCGCTTCACTTTCAAAGCGGGCATGTGAAGTTAGTTAACCAATGCAACAAATAAGCCTGACAAAGTTTTAAGCTTGGACTCTAAACTTCGTATTCAAGCTCATTCTGTTCGATATACTCAATAGCTAAATCAACACTGCCGAATACATTATTTAGCATTTTCTTTGCATGATTTTTAGCTTCAATTTCTGTGTCTGCGCGTAATAATTGCAACCAAGTTTTGACAAGGACAATAGGAGGGACTGGAGAGGACATAACATTCTTCCATGAACGTGAAATAGAACTTAACATTAGTTCACGTATTATCATTGGTCAAACCTAGCCAAAACTAAATTTAGGCGTTGTCGATCCGCACTTTGCCGTCTGTAAATTAATATGGTTGTTTGAAAGCAATGTTTGGCTTCAAAAGCAGCTAAAAATAAAGCCCCTAGGGCACAATTGAGAAAATCAAAAAGCCTCGCGAGGGCCAAGCCGGTACGGAAATTTGGATCTACTACGTATTTTTCAAGTTCCAAGCCTTGCAGTAACCTGTAAGGCTTTCGTACTTTACTAACCGAACACTCCCAATCGAGTCTGACAAAAATAATTTATTGAATATAAATACTAATAGAGAGGTTGCCTATTGGTACTTAAAGTAAGTTAAGGGAGATATGGCAAAAGGCCAATGAAAACTTAAGGTTCATTTAAGTGAAATCCGGGAGCGAGGATCATGGTCTCAATGTTAACTTTAATACTGTCAGCATTTTTTAAAGCTAGTTGATACTCCATTCCACGCAAAGAATAGTCAGAGCTACAGTCAACATTCCATCTCCTAAGCACGTATCCCAAAATGGCTTTCCTTAGAGAAATAGCACGTTCTCCATCTTTCATCCCATAATCTATTTCAACAGTTTCTTTATTCACGATCTGCGGATGAGGTATTAGCTTAATTTCAATAAACTCGTTCCAGTCCTTATCGTATTGAGCAAGTTCATGTTCTTTAGGTTTATCTTTGGTAACGACGGCTCGCTCGATTCTTGTAACAACAAAGTCAGTAAAGCGCTCTCGTCTTCTATCCCATGCTCTTATATGCCATCTCAATCCAGTGTCAATCAGAGCAAATGGTACAATTTGACGTTTTGTTTTCCCGCTACTTATTGAGTTATAAGTAATTTCGACCACCAAGCTCGACTTCATGCCTCTTGTTAAACTGGCAACAATACCGATGTCTGGTTGATTTATTTGGTATGGTGTTTCACATTGCAAATCAGATAGTTCATTTCCTCTAAGTCCGTCACCAAAACCCTCCGCAAAGGTAGAAAGGACTCTAGTTGTAGAATAATCAAAAATTGGTTTGAATTTATCCGATGGTACATAGGTTCTGTTTCTTGTGTCGTACATCAAGTTGTCAGGAGCCAGATCATTGTACTTAGTGAAATCCCTTGTGGCTGCCGCATCCTTGATACCGAACCTTTCAATTAAATCTTTCCTTCCAACACTACCAAAAAAGTAAGCCCTAAATTCTATGTGAGATAGTCTTTCTTTTTGGATCTTTGTCAGCTTAGTCATTGATTCCATCACCAATAAATACCAATTAATTAATGCGCTTTTGCTAAGTATAAATAAATCCATTGCAATAGCGAATCTTTTTGATTGACCTAATCAAAAAGATGATGATATTCTTGGAAATAATTAATGTAGATATAAGGGTGTCTGAAGTCACCTAGCATGTCTTTCGTAAACTAGTTAAAAGAGGTTCTGGCATGGCTGAATTTTTACCAACCAAAGGCGTTACCTTTTGGCCCGTAGGTAATGGTGACTCAACAACTGTATCTGTAAACGATGATGTAAAGATCCAAATTGATTTGCATCACACAGAAGCTTCTGAAGATGATGATGAAGAATGCTATCCCGTCGTTAGTCATCTGGTCGAGGAACTCCCAGAAGTTGATGGAACACCCTACTTGTCGGTATTCGCTTTAACTCACCCAGACAAAGATCATGTACAAGGATTTGGTAAGTTATTGGAAGAAGCCACCATAGGAGAACTTTGGTTAACTCCAAGAGTGTTTCATGATGAAGAACTTTCGGAGGAAGCCGAAGCTTTTTATAACGAGGCGGAGAGACGACGGAAGTTAGCCATTAAAAATAATGGTGTACTCGCACCCGGAGACCGTATTCGAATTTTTGGGTATCACTCTGTCTTGGAAGAAGAAAAATTTAAAAACTTCCCCGAAGAATTATTGACATTACCGGGAGAAGCTCTCACTGAAGTAGACGGTGAAGATTATCAAGATGAGTTTAGTGCTTTTGTGCATTCCCCCTTCAAAACAGATGTTGAAGAAGAGCGTAACGATTCAAGTTTAGGTTTGCAGATTACTTTAGGTGATGAAACTGATTGCTTAAAAATACTTATCTTTGGTGATTTAGCACACGAAGGAATGAGAAAGCTTATAGACATTTCCAAAGCAAATGACAATGAAAATAAATTGGAGTGGAATATTCTGTTAGCGCCACATCATTGCTCCAAGTCCGTAATGTATACCAAAGATGAAAACGATAACAATGTTCTGCAACAGGAAATGATGGATGATCTTGGAGAATATTGCCTCGAAACAGGTTATGTAGTGAGCAGCTCTAAATCAATCCCCAAAAGCAACAAGCAAGGGGACAATCCACCTCACGCCATAGCTAAAGATCGCTATGAGGAAATTGTGACTACCGGATTTTTGTGTACTCACAGCGATGAAAGTGACAGCGAACCAGAGCCTATCGTATTTGAAAAATCTGACGAAGGAATTTGTTTGAATGATGAGCTTGTAGCCATGAAATCAACAAAATCTTTATCTGATAGCATTAAAGAAGCTAGAAGTTCAGGGACGCCACCAACAAACGCAGCAGGTTTTGGAGCCAAATGATTTGATTACAAAGGGGCAAATTAAGGCACAGAACCAGCTAAAAAGACTTGAAGCCTTATCAGGTGGAGCCTTTCGCATTATCAGCTTTCGAGAGCCTCCTGCTGAAAATTATCACGCTGTAGCTGTTGTACAATTGGATTGCTCAGACGTAAAGAAATCTGATGATGGGTTACCCTTGCGTAGCAGGGAAAATTTCAAAATATTCATACCTCCCAATTTTCCTTTTAGCCCACCGAGTGTTAACGCCACTCATAAAAGATTTTGTGGGTTCCCACATGTCCAATGGGTGCGCCATTTATGCTTGTATTTGTCACCAGAGACTGAATGGAACATTAGTGATGGAATGTATGGTTTTGTTGAACGTCTGCACCAGTGGCTAATTAGAGGGGCAACTAATAGTCATGAATTAGATGGCCAACCTCTACATCCACCAGTCGCGTATAACATACAAAATGAATTACCTAGCATCATCACGCAGCAGGATACCCCCGCGTTTGGAGATAAACTGTGGATTGGATTTGCAATTCTTGAGGTTGTTGACTCTCAGCGAACTGACCTTGTTGGTTGGCAAAAAGAGTTTGTCAAACCAGAGAGAGGAATATTAGCGCCAGCAGTATTATTCAAAGATAACTTTCCATTTGAATATCCAAACAAAGCTAAAGATCTATTTACTCAAACTGAATTGCTAGGTGTGTCAATAGAACAGATCCACTCATTATCGTTATTCGCCTCAGTCGTTAACAACGATGTTGATGCACTTTACTTTGTGGTTGGAACCCCAATGAGAGGAGTAAAAGGAGAGGAACCTAAACAACATTTATCAGTATGGTCAATATCAGAAGAATGTAAACGTTGTGTATTGCTTGAAATCGATACTCTATCTTCATTGATAGCCGCTAGAACTCAGGAATTTAAGGAAAAATTCGCTGAAATTAATGCAAGGTGCAGAGAGTTATCACTATCTATTTTGAAAGAATCTGATATGAGGTGGTGTACTGTAAAAGAAAATAGGCCAGAAATTGCTATCCGTAGGGACTCTTTAACTCCAGCAGCCAAATTTCTAAATAAAACTGTTGCTATTTGGGGATGTGGTGCAATAGGCAGTTATGTGGCAGAAATTTTGGCTAGATCTGGAGTTTCTAAACTAACACTTCGGGACAACAAAAAGGTTAGTCCGGGAATTTTAGTTAGACAAAATTTTGAAGATAGAGATATAGGGAAATGGAAAACAAAAGCATTAAAGGAGAGGTTGGAAAAAATAAATTCAAATTTGACTGTAGATACTGATGAACGTGATATTTCGAGAAGCCTATCAAGTTTAGAAGAATTGAAAGATTCGACAGATAACCAATACGATTTTATTTTCGATGCAACTGCATCTGCTAGACTGCATTTCTCACTAGAGTATTATTTGAAAAATGCAATGATGACCTCTACTTCTTTGTCATCTGCAATGATAAGTTCAAAAGCCAATTCAGCGCTTGTGACTTACATTCCTAGCCTAAACGCGTGTGGTATTGCTGATGTAAATCGCAAGTCAAAAATACATTCACTGGCAAATAAAAAAATGAAGCTCTATTCAGAAGAGTTTTGGCCAACAGAAAACACCTTTGTTAATTTTCAGCCTGAGCCGGGCTGCTCAGATCCTACATTTATAGGTTCGTCTATCGATATGATGATTCTGGTAGGTCGCATTATTGATTCAGTGAGTGAAATGTTAGCCAGCCAGAATACTATATCAACTTCGTTTATTGCTAAAAGGCCATGCAATCAAGCAGAGTTTAGGATCGACCACGAAGAAGATATGCAAGTTACTTTACCTGATGATTATCAGGTTAGACTGACTCCCTCTGCAATCGCGGATCTAAAAAAATACATATCAAAATCAAAACGATATGGTCGGCAAATTTGTGAAACAGGTGGTTTGCTGTATGGACAAATTGATCACGCAAGTGAAGTTGTTTGGATTAGTGAAGTAACAGGGCCTCCTAAGGATAGTATTTCAAGCCCTGAAAAATTCATTTGTGGTACAAAAGGCACTCGTGAGTACAACAAAGTAGTAACTGAGAAGACACAAGGCTCTGTTTCATACATAGGGATGTGGCACACACACCCTATTAGCCAAGCTAAACCAAGTGTTACTGATTTACAGGGAATGGCAGGCATTATGCTGTCCGAAGGTTTTGCAGCAGAATGTCAAATGCTAATGATTGTGGGCTTTAGTGCAACCAAACCAGAGTTGGGTCTTTATAAGTTTTCGACAAGCGATTTAGAGTTTAAAAATGGGGAAGAGCTGACAATGAAAATATGTAGCAATGGAACAATAGTTAAGGTTTAGTTCATGAAGTTTGATAAATATTCAATAATGGGCAGGTTTGCTCCGGCAGTAATCTCCATTCTGGTTCCAGCAATAGTTTTTAACTACTTTTTGGTAAATAACGAGCTTTCAAAATTTTTGGGTGAATTACTTGCAGTGAAGCTTGTTACTGGCCTTGGCATGACATTTGTGTTTTATTATTTACTTGCTCAAATAAGTCGAACTATAGGAAAAGAGTTATTTGAAAAGAAAATTTTCAAAGACGAAAAATGTATGCCAACAACCAATTTCTTGATGTACTCAGATGGCACATACAGCGAGCAGCACAAAATAAAAATAAGAAATACGATTGAAAAAGAATTTCATATCGTTCTGCCGACAAAAGAGCAAGAGGCTCTCAATGAAAATGAAAGTAGAATGATAATATCGGAAACAATGGCATCCATTAGAAAGAAACTGCATGGAAACGATTTCCTTCTCAAGCACAATATTGAATATGGATTCATTAGAAATCTAATCGGCGGTTCAGTTTTAGGACTTATTTTTTCGTTGGTTAATATTGCTTTGTTCAAATATCTAGAGACATCTTATGTCGCTGTACAGATATCTATTTGCACTGCCGTGTTTTACGCTACAGTTCTTCTTTTGGGTAGGTTTTTAATAACTGTCTACGGAAAAAATTATGCGAAAATACTGTTCAGAGAATACCTTGGCTAGTGTTTTCATCTTCCCTGATGATATTAAATATTGACTTAGTTATACCTATTAAAATAGATGATTCTCTCAACGGCAACTGGGCCTTTCGCTAGGCCCAGCTTCATTGCGGGTGTTGTCTTATTTTTATTATCTGGCTGGCAATAGTTGTAGTAAACCCTAAAGATATCCCCAAGTTTGACAAATAGTTCCGGCTTGTATGGCTGATACCCATACCAAGTGCCTTCATTACGATTACCCGATTTTGTTGGTCTCTCAAAGATGCTTACACGGCGTCTTATCTGCATAAAAAATCTGTCAATCGCATGCAGCGAAGCCTTTTTATAAAGGTTAACCTGATGGTCGGCATCGTACCGATCAATATTGGTGCAAGCTGCTAGGCTCTTATCTACATCATTCATACTTGGTGTGGGATTGTATACCCACACTGAGCTATCGTTCCTTAA
>TARA_B110000211_G_scaffold234812_1_pt1 | contig 21616 bp, 17 predicted proteins | sample TARA_B110000211 | Tara Oceans TARA_B110000211 (sample SAMEA4397516) | marine metagenome | biome: Polar Biome; feature: [DCM] deep chlorophyll maximum layer (ENVO:01000326); material: water (ENVO:00002006), including particulate matter (ENVO:01000060) such as... | depth 30 m
CCGCGTGTTTGCGGCAGGCGCTCCCCCTCCTTTATAAACCGCTCAGTCGTGAACGTACTCAACCACTTCTAGGCCGTAACCTGACAGCGCATGATACTTAATAGGTTTACTTAGCAGGCGCATTTTTTGTACGCCAATAGAGGCTAAAATTTGGCTACCCACACCAATAGTACGTGACGAGCCTTGCCAATCAGCACCCGTTGGACGTTCGCCTCTATCTTCTGCGGCAAAGCGACGAACTTGCTGTTCAATTTGCTCATCTTTACCAAGCAATACCAGAACACCGCCTTCATCAGAAATTTTTTGCATTCCTTCAGATAACGTTAGTGAGCGATGAATACCTCGGGTAGAGCCCAACAAGTCACTGAAAGTGTTATGCAGGTGCACGCGAACCAGTGTTGGGTTTTCAGCGCTAACTTCCCCTTTCTTTAAAGCAAAGTGTAGCTGATTATCAATACTGTCTTTAAAAGTATGAAGCTCGAAATCACCATACTCTGTGGGTAGGTTGCACTGAGCAACCTTTTCGATGGTGGTTTCGTTTAAATTTCTGTACTCGATTAAATCGGCTATGGTGCCAATTTTAAGGTCATGTTTCTCGGCAAATTTCTCAAGCTCTGGACGACGTGCCATTGAGCCATCTTCATTTAGGATTTCAACGATAACACCCGCGGGTTCGAGCCCTGCTAAACGAGGTAAATCCACGCCCGCTTCAGTGTGGCCTGCGCGGTTTAATACCCCACCTTCTTTTGCAATTAGTGGAAAGATATGGCCTGGCTGCACAATGTCAGTCGCCTTTGCTTCTTTCGCGACCGCAGCTTTGATAGTTACTGCGCGATCGGCGGCTGATATACCTGTAGTTACGCCCGTTGCCGCTTCAATCGACACCGTAAAGTTGGTAGAAAACTGCGCTTCGTTCTTATCCACCATTAACGGTAAATTAAGACGACGACAACGCGCCTCTGTCATAGGAAGGCAAACTAAACCTCTGGCGTGCGTTACCATAAAGTTAATGGCTTCTGGCGTGACATGCTCTGCTGCCATAATAAGATCGCCTTCGTTTTCACGATCTTCATCATCCATCAAGATAACCATTTTACCTTGACGAATGTCTTCAATAATTTCTTTCGAGGTGTTAAATGCCATAGTTTTTATACTTCTTGTAGGGTTACTTTCTCAAAAATCCGTTCTCAGCCAAAAACGCCATATCAATGTCTTTTGATATCGGTGACGCTGCTTTATCACCCATCATTAAGCGTTCAAGGTAACGTGCTATTACATCTACTTCTAAATTTACAGCGGTGCCTACTTCGTAATGTCCCATCACCGTTTCTTTCAGCGTATGAGGAATTATCCAAAGCATAAACTCAGCACCGTTGACTTCATTCACTGTAAGGCTCACACCATCAACAGTGATGCTGCCCTTATGAGCAATGTACTTGGCTAAAGATGTAGGTGCTTTTACCCAAAATTCAACATAGTCGGTGTGTTTTATAATTTTACTGATCTCGCCCACGCCATCGACGTGACCTGAAACAATGTGTCCGCCCAGTCTGTCAGTGGGTCGCATTGCCTTTTCAAGGTTCACAGTAGAGCCCGTGCCGTAATGGGCAAACCCGGTAAGTTTTATGGTTTCAGCCGATACATCAGCGCAATAATAATCGCTACCCATATCAGTTACGGTAAGGCATACCCCGTTGGTAGCAATACTATCACCAAGCGCTACATCGGCCATATCCAGTGTAGTTGATGAAACCGTTAACCGTATGTCACTACCTCGGTTATCGAGTTTGGTAATCTTGCCTAAAGCTTGAATAATTCCAGTAAACATAATGTTCCTATAAGGCTATTGAGGCGTGTTAAGGGTGTTAAGAAGGTAACGAAGCTTAATATCGTTACCTATTTGTCGACTTTCAATCAGCGACAATTCAATAGCTTGATTCAATTCGGTAAAGGTGGGTAAAGATACCATACTCACCCCTTTGTCTCCCAATAGCTTAGGTGCTTGATAACAGATGAGTTCATCTACTTCACCAGCTATCAGTAAGGCGCCAGCTAAACCCGGTCCTGCCTCTACCCACACTTCATTAAACTGCATGTCGCCTAACTGCAGCATCAATTTACTGATATCCACTTTACCGTTCATCGCATCAACGGTTAGGTGTTGGCGGTTGTCAGTATCGGCGCTATTTTGGGTAGATACCACGAAGGTGGGATGACCATCGTTCATGCACCTGTAGTCTCTTGAAAGATCATCGGCACTATTCACAATTATCCGCACTGGCTGGCGAATAGCCTCCAATGGGTAATGTGCAAACTTCGCTTCGTCTGGTCTGACTAATAGACTAGGATTATCGGCTTTTACCGTTCCCGATCCTGTTAACACCGCGCAGCTTTGTGCACGGTAATGCTGTACATCTCGTCTAGCTTCTGGCCCAGTTATCCATTGACTATTACCATTTTGAAGCGCAATTTTTCCATCCACACTTATGCCTAATTTCACTCGCACATAAGGTTTGCCAGTTAACATGCGCTTGATAAAGCCTGGGTTCAAAGCGGCAGATTCTGCCGACATAATATCGGATGACACCTCAATGCCCGCATCTTGTAACATGCGAATACCATTACCGCTGACATTGGGGTTAGGATCAGTCATGGCAATAACTACTCGCGAGACTTGTGCTTTTATCAGTGCTTCTGCGCAGGGGGGCGTTCGTCCATAATGACTACATGGCTCTAGTGTCACATAGGCTGTAGCGCCTTTTGCTTTTTTCCCTGCTTCACGAAGGGCATGAATTTCTGCGTGAGGGGTGCCGGCTTGGACATGAAAGCCTTGGCCAATAGAGTCATTGTTATTATTAACAATGACACAACCAACACGGGGATTAGGAGAAGTTGTAAATTGGCCTTTTTGCGCCAATCGAATGGCTTTGGCCATCCAATAATAGTCAATTTCAACGGCCTTACCCGGCAAGTCACTGGAAGAGCTACTATTGTGGTCTTTGCCTACGTCGGTATTTGAGCCGCTATTTATATGAGCATGGGTAGTATTAATTGACACTGCAAATCCCGTGGTTAATCCCCTAGTCTGGCTATTTCCTCACCAAACTCTCGGATATCTTCAAAGGAACGATAAACAGATGCAAACCGCACATAAGCGACCTTATCTAGCTCTTTTAGCGCTTTCATGATTAGGTTGCCTAACAGTTCACTCCCCACTTCTCGTTCGCCGGTTGCCCGAAGCTCTGACTTAAGTGACAAGATACACTGCTCAACTTTTTCTGTACTCACTGGGCGTTTTTCTAGCGCGCGCTGTAAGCCTGCACGAAGCTTATCTTCGTTGAAAGGCTCTCGTGAACCATCACGTTTAATAACACGCGGCATTACGAGTTCGGCACTTTCGAAGGTCGTAAAACGTTCATGACACATTGCGCATTCACGACGCCGGCGCACCTGATGCCCCTCTGCCACTAGGCGAGAGTCAATCACTTTTGTTTCTTGTGCTGAACAAAAGGGGCAAAACATGAGCGATCCTTAACTTACTATTTACTACGCGTTAGCCTGTGTTTGTAGAGACTAACGCGTGGTAACTTTTCTTATCTAGGTTGCTTACGCGTAAACAGGGAACTGTTCACAAAGTGCAACCACTTCACTTTTAACACGGTCAATAACGCTGTCATCACCCATATTATCTAGCACATCACAAATCCATGTAGCGACTTGTTTGGCTTGTTCTTCTTTAAAGCCACGACGAGTAATAGCTGGGCTACCGATACGCAATCCACTTGTAACAAACGGTGAGCGAGGATCGTTAGGAACCGAGTTCTTGTTAACGGTAATGTTAGCCGCACCAAGGGCAGCATCAGCATCTTTACCCGTAATATCTTTATCGATAAGATCTAACAGGAACAAATGGTTTTCAGTACCATTAGATACAATTTTGTATCCGCGTTCTTGCATTACCGCCACCATCGCTTTTGCGTTCGCAACAACCTGTGTTTGGTATTCTTTAAAATCTGGCTGAAGTGCTTCTTTAAACGCTACTGCTTTTGCTGCAATAACATGGCACAAAGGACCACCTTGGTTGCCCGGGAATACTGAGCTTTGAAGCTTTTTATAAATCGCTTCGTCACCACAGGCAGACAAAATTAGTCCACTTCGTGGGCCCGCTAAGGTTTTATGTGTGGTTGTAGTGACTACGTGTGCGTGCGGCAGAGGATTTGGGTAAACACCCGCTGCAATCAAACCTGCTACGTGCGCCATATCAACTAACAAGAAAGCGCCAACACTATCGGCGATTTCACGGAATTTTGCCCAATCAACAACACCTGAGTAAGCTGAGAAACCACCAATAATCATTTTTGGTTTATGTTCTTCTGCTAACGCAGCAACCTGTTCGTAATCGATTTCACCGGTTTCGTGGTTCAAACCATACTGAACGGCATTGTAGGTTTTGCCCGAAAAGTTCACATGAGAACCATGAGTAAGGTGACCACCTTCAGAAAGGCTCATACCAAGCACAGTATCGCCAGCATCAAGCAATGCCATAAATACCGCTGAGTTAGCTTGTGAACCTGAGTGAGGCTGCACGTTAGCGTAATCTGCACCGAAAAGCTCTTTTGCACGGTCGATAGCAAGTTGCTCAACCACATCTACGTGCTCACAACCGCCGTAATAACGCTTGCCAGGATAGCCTTCAGCATACTTGTTAGTAAGTTGAGAGCCCTGTGCTTCCATAACCCGCGGGCTACAGTAGTTTTCAGAGGCGATAAGTTCGATATGCTGTTCCTGACGGACAACCTCTTTAGCCATTGCATCGGCTAGTTCTGGATCAAAGTCAGCGATATTCATTTCGCGAGGTAACATGAGGACTCCTTAACGGCGTTAATTTATGGCTTGTTCGTGGCTTATTCTAGTCATTTTCAAGGGCTTGTATACCGCTTTATGACCAATTTAATTTAAATGGCGCAGGTTTAACGAATTCCCTGCGCTGTGACGTGATCAGACCTGTTTTTCTAGCGCCTTCACGCGGTCATATAAACTGCCAATTTTTTGCAGTCTTATGGTATTTCGCTTCCATTCTCGGTTAGACGTGGCTGGCTGACCTGAAGAATAAACCCCTGGTTCCGTGATATCTTGAACAATCATGGAGTAGCCGGTTATTTGCACTTTGTCGCAAATAGAAATATGGCCGTTTACGCCAACACCACCGCCTATAACAACGTACTTTCCTATATGGCAACTGCCCGCAATACCGGTTGCACCGCAAATACACGAATGATCGCCAATAATGCAGTTGTGACCTATTTGTACTTGGTTATCAATAATCACATTTTTACCTAGCACAGTATCTTCCATGGCACCGCGGTCGATAGTACTACTTGCACCAATTTGACTGTCGTCGCCAATTTGTACAGACCCCGTTTGCGGAATAGGAAGCCATACGCCTTTATCGTTCGCGTAACCAAAGCCTGCAGCACCGATAACCGTTTGGCTATGTACTGCTACACGTTTTCCTAAAACAACATCGTGGTAAATAGTAACGTTAGGGTGAATTACACAACCTTCCCCTATTTGCGTACCTCTACGAATAACCGTATTCGCACCAATAGTTACCCTATCGCCTATCACCACGTTATCTTCAATAATCACATTGTGACCTAACGACACATCACTACCAATATTTGCCGACGACGCAATAACGGCGGTGTCGGCAATACCACTTGCTACTACGGGTGTGGTATCAAATAGCTGGGCAATGCGTGCAAACGCTGCATGAGGATTGTCTACCACAAGCGCTGGGCACGGGGCCGTGTCTTTCAAACTGCTGTGTAGAATAACCGCACCGGCAGAGGTATCGCTTAACTGTGATTTATATTTCGGATTAGTAAGAAATGAGATTTGATGGCTGGCAGCGCCTGCCAGCGTTCCTACCGCAGAGATAACGACACTGCCGTCTCCCTCTACAACACCGCCTACATGGCTGGCAAGTTCCGATAGGCTGTAAGGGCGTTTGTTCATTGCAGTCATACAGTGAATACCTATTTTTTCATTAAAGCGTATGCTAGCGAAGTTTACCTCAATTTGTTAAAGGTGACCGCCGTATTATTCGTACTTTTCGCCTTCTTTTTACTTCAATTGAACAAAATACCATCAAGCATGAGGTTGTATGGCGGTTCACACTGGCACAGACTATCCTGTTACGAGTACAATGATGCTTTATTTTCTGGCAAGGACACAGCATGGCTCAATACGTTTACAGTATGCATCGCGTGGGGAAAATTGTTCCACCGAATCGTCAAATTCTTAAAAATATCTCTCTTAGTTTTTTCCCTGGTGCCAAAATTGGCGTATTGGGTTTAAATGGATCTGGTAAATCTACGCTGCTTCGCATTATGGCCGGACTAGACACCGAAATTGAAGGTGAAGCACGCCCTCAACCAGGTCTTAAAATAGGTTATCTACCTCAGGAGCCTCAACTAGACGAATCAAAAGATGTACGCGGAAACGTGGAAGAAGCGTTAGCCGACGTTAAACACGCGCTAACTCGCTTAGACGAAGTGTATGCTGCTTACGCAGAAGCTGATGCCGATTTCGACGCCCTTGCAAAAGAGCAAGGTGAACTTGAAGCGATTATTCAGTCGAAAGACGGACATAACTTAGAGAATACCTTAAACCGTGCTGCCGAAGCGCTTCGTCTTCCAGCATGGGATGCAGACGTTAGCAAGTTATCAGGTGGTGAGCGCCGCCGTGTTGCCTTATGTCGCTTGTTACTCGAAAAGCCAGAAATGCTTCTTCTCGACGAGCCAACCAACCACTTGGATGCTGAATCGGTTGCTTGGTTAGAACGCTTCCTTCACGATTATGAAGGCACAGTGGTAGCGATTACCCATGATAGATACTTCCTAGATAATGTTGCAGGCTGGATATTAGAACTAGACCGTGGTGAAGGTATTCCATGGGAAGGTAACTATTCCTCTTGGTTGGAACAAAAAGATCAGCGTTTACAGCAAGAAGAACGCAGCGAAAATGCACGCCAAAAGAGTATTAGACAAGAACTCGAATGGGTTCGCTCTAATCCAAAAGGTCGCCACGCAAAAAGCAAAGCGCGTATGGCTCGCTTTGAGGAGATGTCTACGGGCGATTACCAAAAACGTAACGAGACTAACGAACTCTTCATTCCACCTGGTGAGCGTTTAGGTGACAAGGTTATTGAAGTTGAACACCTCAATAAGTCCTACGGTGAACGTGTACTTATTGATGACTTGTCGTTTAAAGTTCCTAAAGGGGCAATTGTAGGGATTGTCGGGCCAAACGGTGCGGGTAAATCTACCCTATTTAGAATGCTTACCGGTGCAGAAAAACCAGATTCAGGCGACATCAGCTTGGGTGATTCTGTGAAAATTGCCAGCGTTGAGCAGTTCCGTGACCACATGAATGAAAACACCACGGTGTTTAAAGAAATTTCGGAAGAACAAGATATCATTCGTATTGGTAACTTCGAAATCAATAGCCGCGCGTATTGCAGCCGCTTTAACTTTAAAGGCAACGATCAGCAAAAATTCATTAAAGACTTATCGGGTGGTGAACGAAATCGTGTGCATTTAGCCAAGCTATTAAAAGCAGGCGGTAACGTACTGTTACTCGATGAACCAACTAATGACTTGGATGTTGAAACCTTACGAGCACTCGAGAATGCGCTATTGGAATTCCCAGGCTGTGCCATGGTTATTTCGCATGATAGATGGTTCTTAGATAGAGTGGCCACGCACATCATGGATTACCGCGACGAAGGTAACATTAACTTCTTTGAAGGTAACTACTCTGACTACGAAACTTGGCTTAAGGCTGAATTCGGTCAAGATGCAGTTGAACCTCACAGACTAAAATACAAGCGCATGACCAAATAGCGTTACAAAACGGGCTTATATGAGCCCGTTTTTTTGTGCCGTAAAGACTTGCTTTACACTCCTACACTTATTGCTAGTTGCCATGTGTACTAACATCACTAATACTGAGTGAATGAAAGATTTTCAAGCTTGAGGAAGTTATGTCAGACAAACGCTTATTTACACGTATTCCATTGGCCGTAAAAGGAACACTTGCCCATCATAATAAGCGCATTGATGTCATTATTATTGATGTCTCTCTTCAAGGCGTAAAATTAAGCGCAAACGAAGATGCACTTAACGAATTACCTTTCGACAGTCATGACCCTTACACGGCCACATTCAGAGCAAATGAAGACAGCCCGGTTATCACCCTGCATATAGAGCAACTGTATCGGCAGAATGATAACCGCAAAGATTCGGTTTCTTTGGGCTGCAAAGTTTCTCAAATGGATGTAGACAGCATAAGCGCACTTAGGCGCTTAATACTGCTTAACAGCCAAGAAGCTGATTTAAATGAAAAGGAATTAAACGCGTTAATTGAAGCGGTTTATTCTAATGCGTCTAATGCGTCGCTAAGTTGAGAGACTGGAATAACTTTCATACCATTTATTGCCTGTTTAGGCGCATTCGCCTTTGGCACAATCGCACGTTTGAAGCCATGTTTAGCGGCTTCAATAATGCGCTCAGTGCCATTGGGAACAGGCCTGATTTCTCCGGCTAGCCCCACTTCTCCAAATACAATGAGATCTTTGGGCAACGAACGATTTCGAAAACTCGATACCATTGCTAACAGTAACGCTAAGTCAGCACTGGTTTCGCTCACTTTCACGCCGCCTACCACATTCACGAAGACGTCTTGGTCGTTCATTTGCACATTACCGTGACGATGCAATACTGCTAGCAACATCGACAATCGGTTTTGGTCAAGCCCCACCGCAATTCGCCTTGGGTTAGACATTTGTGAGTAGTCCACCAAAGCCTGTATTTCTACCAATAGTGGCCGCGTGCCTTCCCAAATGACCATCACGCTCGACCCAGGGGTTTCATTTTCGCCACGGCTTAGAAAAATAGCCGAAGGATTGTTCACCTCTTTTAGGCCTTTTTCTGTCATCGCAAATACGCCTAATTCATTTACAGCGCCGAAACGATTTTTATGGCTACGCAACGTACGGTAGCGCCCATCACTCTCCCCTTCCAGCATCATTGAACTGTCAATACAGTGAACTACTATAAAGAGTAAAAAATGTATGTATGAGTGAGTGATTAAGTGACAGACCTCAATTCTAATGGGTTCTCAGCATAATAAAGATGGAGAAATTCACATACAAATTCTAACATACAAAATTAGAGGTTTAAAAATGGGACAGAGAAATTAGTACTGCACATACAAATTTTTGCAATCGATTAAGTATTCTCATTGTCTATTTGTGACAACTAAATATAGATTGCACGTAGATGTTACTTATTATTAATAGTTCAGTTTAAGTAGCAGGTGTTGTGAATTAACGATTTTCTTGAGATCATGCTTATTCTTATTCGGCAATTTATTTAGCGGCTTGGTCAAGAGATAAAGATCAAATTGAAGCGCAGTTTGCGTGCTTTATTTATCGCTTCTCCCGCCGTGCTCCCTAAGCTTCAATTAGAAATTAGCCTAGCGAAAAAATATAACAAACTGAGAGCCTTTTGATGCCAACTAAAACTTCGTTTATGTGCAGTGAGTGCGGAGATACTTTCGCAAGGTGGTCTGGCCAATGCCCATCTTGCAAGGAATGGAACACACTTGTAGAGTTTAAAGAGAGTAAAATTAAAAAAACAGCCAATGTAAGTAAACGATCTGGTGGTTATGCAGGCTCGACCTCTGCAAGCGCGAAAATTGATGATGTGCAATCACAAAAATACAAACGGATAATAACCGGAATCGGTGAGTTCGATAGAGTAACAGGTGGCGGAGTTACGATTGGCTCAGTAAATTTACTATCTGGCGACCCTGGTGCAGGAAAAACTACGTTGTTAACCAAGGTAACAGGAGAGATATCCAAACAAATGCCTTGTTTATACGTCACTGCAGAGGAAGCGAGCGCAGCCTTTAAAGAGCGCTTAAAAAGTCGCCTTAAAGTAGAGTATAATAATGATAACTTTTCATTGATGTCTGAATTTGATGTGGATGAAATCATCGCTGAAGCACAACGATTGAAAGTAAAATTTTTAGTAATTGATTCAATTCAAGCTTTACAATGTGACTCCTATACAGGCACCGCAGGGAACGTTTCTCAAGTAAAGGGATGCGCCCAGGATTTAAATCGCTTTGCTAAATCGCATGACATTACAATGATTGTCGTCAGTCATGTTACCAAGAATAGCGAGACGGCAGGGCCAGCCCAACTTAAGCACATTGTTGATTCCGTTTTGCACATAGAAACTAACGATGGCAGTGTGCGTACCATTCGCCCTTCCAAAAACCGCTTCGGAGATGTGGATACAATCGCACTGTTCAACATGACAGAGACGGGTATGCAATCAATGGATAACCCATCAAAAATATTTCTATCCAGTTTAATAGAAAACGCGGCTGGGTCTGCCGTATGCTGTGTGCGGGATGGAAATAGAAACTTGCTATTAGAGCTTCAGTCTTTGGTAACAGACAGTGAAAACGAGTTCACTCAACGAGTATGCGTTGGTGTTAACAGTAATCGTTTGAAAATGATTACTGCCATTTTAAAAAAACACGGAAAACAAGGGCTCCGGCACGATATTTATATTAGTTTAGTTGGTGGATTGAAACTAGCCGAGACAGACACCTCGGCAGATGTCGCTTTAGCGGCATCCTTAGTCAGTTCACTTAACGACAAGCCTCTGCCAAAAGATATGTTGTGGCTAGGAGAAATGAGTTTAAGTGGTGAAGTAAGGCCCGTCAATGGGGGAGTTCAAAGGGCGCAAGAGGCAATTAAACATGGTTTTAAACATATCGTAATACCTCAAGCTAATTACCATCCCAAAATGGAAAGTGACGGCGTCAAGATTACTAAAGTAAGATCTATTTTAGATGTGGTTAATTTGGTGCTTAATTTTAGTTAATAGCTGACATTGAGGTTTACGGTAAAAGAACAGGCCGAGCTCTGTCAAAAATGAATTCGTCAGCCACTTGATGATTTAATGTGAACGCAATAAACAGATATAAAATTATTATTAAACTTGCGGTTTAACACAACTTTTGCACTATTGCAGCTCTACGTCAGTTTAAATGTAAAATAGTCCGTCTAACTTGATTACATACCATTCTGTTTTATCAGAAATATCTAGTCATAAGTTTAAATGGGCTGAATGTAGAATCCGCGGATTATAACTTAAGTTTGCCGACTTTAATCATTACAATGATACTTCTATTGAACCGCAGTGGGCCTTGACTGTAATGCGGGAAGGGAAACAACAATTGTGTACAACTCAAACTCTGAGCTTTTGTTTATCAATCTTTCTTACTTACGTGCATTGTTGTTAGATAAAGATAACGTAATTTTACCAATGGTATAAGGCTGAATCATCGCGTTTCGCTTTGCAGCGAATTATAATACGTAGCTAATTCAGGGCTCGCATCTTTACAAAGCGCAACGACTGCATCTAACCATATAAAATATTCGCGAATTCTATTATCATCCCAATGCTGCGGAATGGCTGCTGCGTTAGAGCAAATGTCAGCAAGTTTAACTAATTTGATTGACCTGGGAGCGTTTTTCAATTTTTTAAGTATATGTATTCGACGCTGTTCAAGCGTTAATGATTTATCATCCGTTAGCGCAGCAACAAGTCGGGTAATTCGGCTACCAAATTCTTGTAAGAGGACATTCTTATTAACGTCTGTATCTTCAATCACATCATGAAGAATACCGACAATTAGGATATCTTCATCATAAACATTAGCTAGATTTAGCAGTAGATATTGCACATCAATTAAATGGTTAACGTAAGGACTATTATCGCTTTTTCTTCGCTGGGAACTATGTGCAATCGCAGCAATTTGATGTGCCTTGATTAACCGAGGTGATATAATCTTCCTCGCCGAAATATTCTCTACAATACTTGCGATTTCGTTATCAACATTGATAGCCGTAGTAGAGTATTTATCATATTCAAGTTCGCATTCATCTTGCTCCCCCTCATCATAATATCTGCCAATACAAGCGAACTCTCGCAAGGTTTTACTATTCAGGTTACTTAAATCAAGTGTGCTATGCAGATAACTATTAACCGCTGTTGGTAACTCTCTGATATCAGCATTGCCCTGCACTGAGGGAAAAAAACGGTAAAACGACAATGCTCTATGTGAGTAAAAAACGTTTTCTGCTATTAACGTTTTCATACTTTCATTCATAAACCATCCACCATTGAAGCTGTATTTATGACCAGTATAGGGTTTAAGGTTTAATCTGTATATAGATTGATATACATGAATCTTGGTACACGAAAGCCATATTAATTGACGTAGAATACTACAACTAAATCTCATTCAGCGAAAATTGAACATATTCAAAATTATGGAATTTTCTAAACAAACTTTCTTTAAAAATCTAGAGTAGTTGCTACTCACCTCCATTACTATTCTAACTGAGTTGATTTAGTAAACTGTGGTCTAAGCGCTTGAATACTTTATGTTCTAAAGATTTTTTTTTAAAAAAGTACACCCTCAGTTATAGTGTACGTAAGATATAAGTTCGTTATACGAGCTAGTAATAATTTCAAAAAACGTAGGAGACAACGCAAGTGAAAATAATTGATGATGTAATTTCAAGGATTGAGGAACTAGATCGCTCTAGTTCAGGTGTGTTTTTAGCACATGCGTTGGCATCAGCATGCCACGATCATTATAAAGTCAGTCTGCTCGATGCATCAGTTAAGCTGGATCAGACTAGCATGAGATTAGTTAGTAACTTAATGTTAATGGTACATGAGCCCGATTTTAGTAATGCAGATCAGAGCAACGCAATGGCTTACTTAAGAGAAAATGGATATTTAGATTAAGATGTTTGAAGCAACTTTTTTTATGTTTTTAGTATAGATCAAGTAGGGATCAATATGGGCGACATGGTCGACTCCAGACAAACAACGGACATTCAGGTATTACTCGTTTCTAGCTCAAACTACACTAGCTACTGCTTAGGTGTGGAACTTCTGGCTAGTGATATAAGCGATGGTAAGTCTGCTGTGACAAATTAAGTAGAACAACGCATGAAATTGGAAAGATATATAGGGAGCACCGTACTCCCTATATTTGAGGTTTAATCTACTTGAAGCTCTGAATTCAGGAACTCTTTAAAACGAACTTGTATCATCTTACGTGCATCTGTAAGTGTTGTTTTAGAAGGTTCAAATAGTCGTAATGCATGTTCGAGTTCCTCGATACATTGCTGATAATTAAGATCGGGGCGGACGTTATGCATATAAAGTATGTAGAATACTTTTTGTTCTATTTTTTGTAAGGTGTCAGCTGAAGAATCATAAGATTTTTTTATTGCAAAATAGCTTTCGATAATTTCAGGCGACTCTGAAAAATTGAAGTTGCTCTCTGAGAAAATGTCATCATAGTACTTACCAAAAATGTGCTGCTTTTGATTCGAAGACTTTTCAGGGCTACCTTGAATAGCAAACAAAATTTGACCGAATTGCTCCATACTAATTTTATAACGATACTCTTTCTGATCGTTCATTCCCGTATCGCCATTCTTACGAGAGTAGATGATATCGTGTTCATCTAATAATTGTTCCAATTGTATTTGTAGAGTACTTAAAGACTTTAAATCTACGTTTGAAATGGAGTTTTGACTGTTGGTATACTCTGCAATCTTGTTTACAGCATCACTATCCGAAGCATTGAAAATTCGGACTAACACCTCACTTTTAGATAAATATTCCGTAATATTAGCTTCATCCAATGCATTGAAATTATGCAATGTTCTCAATGTTTGACCACCATTAAGTACTTGAAAATCGTTGATTGATATCCTGATTTTTTATTACCATTGACAGGTAAAGCTTTTATGTCATTAGCAACAATCGTCATTCCATTGTTGTACATAAAAAACTTACTTGGTTCCTCTCTTAGAGATTTAGCGGTTGCCTCGTTGTACTTAGATTTTTGAACAAAACCACGAACATTATCGAACAAAACACCATAGTCAATATGTTCGTTTGCCAGTATTTCTATTCGTTCACAATTGTAATTGTTGCGCAACTCTGTATTTTTACAGGTTATACGAATAATATCAGCCGCATTGAGTCTTACAATATATGATTTAGATGTAGATATTGAGTTTTCTGAATATGACATTAAGGCATCATTATCTATTATTAGCTCAGCTTTAACAGGTCCAGGCCTAATAGACATCATGGTTTTAATCTGTGGTAAACATACCGAGATAACTTCCATATCATAAAAGTCTTTAAGCTGCTGAATAGAAGTATCATCTAAATTGATTGGAACAGGCTCATTACTCATCATATAAAGAGACATTTTCCACACATCGTTGGTACTTAATTTCTCTATAGCCTCGTCAACTAGATGTTTTAACTTTCCTTCCAGCCCATCAGAGGTTCCATTTAAGATACAGTTAACAAGCTTAGTTGATACAAATGCATCATTTGAACTTTGCATCTGTCCTGGCTTGAACTTGTCCCTGAATTTAAAGTTAAATAACATTATTTCTTTGGAATCATCATTTATATAAACGGCATCTATGCCCTGATCATTGTAGCGTTCACCGATTAAGTGACTATTGTATTCAGTGTCCGTAATAATATCGCTAATACGGTCGAGATCTTTTTCATCACACAAGCTTTCAAGCATGAAAAGGTAAAAACCAAATCGCTCTTTAAGTTTGTCACCCTCTGGAAACTTCGTAAAACTTGCACCTCTTGCGTAAAGGTTGAAATATTTTTTACACTTTATATTCAATAGTTTGAAGTCGTTTAAACTGGCTACTGATGACATGATTTCACTAATTCCTTTTTCTTTCATCATAACATAATTAATAATTATCGCGTTTAGTTTACCTTAATCATATTTGTATCTATTCCGGTATTTGATAATTGTCGTAGTAAGATTATGACTAGCCGCTTATAGGCTGGCTGCATGATTTTGACACTAGAAAGATTGCAAACAATCAAGGTGGTGTAAGGTTCGTTACTCGGACTATCCAAATAGCGAGTATGATGAACCGTCTGTTTTTCACTCATTGCAGAACCTTATTTATCTTATCGTCAACTTCCGGTTCACGTACGGACCTGTCCAACAGCGAGCCCTAACGGGTATCAAAAGACAAACAGCAGACGGCCAGGCTTTTGCCTCTGGATTTCTGCCATTGGTCAAAAGCGGACATACGTACTTATATTTCGCTCAATAAACTTCCAATAGTTCTTTGACTTTAATCTTTGCACTGTCAATATCGAACGCTCTCGCGGCATACCCAGTTATAATTAAATTTTCCGGTAGATACTCATCAAATTTATCGATCGCCTTTTCAGGAATTGACCCAGCTAACTCATCCGCAGATATTGTGCCATCAGTCTGAAAACTCTTAAGTGCATCGATTACATCTTTCGCACTAGCCTTTTCAACTTCGATGACCCCTGCAAATGCTCCAGCAGCGAAATCCTTGCTGATCAGTACAGCAACGATAGTGTTTACAACTTTATCGCCAGCCCAGGGGAGGATCACAGTTCTATTACCTTGTTGAACAAAATTAGTTTTTGAAAGGTTAGCTGTTTGGAAAAATTTAGCCGCTTCCTGAAACAATGACTGTGCAGTTTCATCCGCAAACTCTATTCGGTGTTTGCCAACCTTTATTTTGTAGTCGCTCTCACTCAGTATTTTAAACATTTCTTGTCGAACCACATCATGAATCGCCATTCCAGCGCCGCCAAATTTAGGTGGCTGGCCTCCTTTAGCGCGGTTGACTAATATTACCTTTTTTTCCACATCAACTAATTCAACCCCCCACCTTTTTCCAGCAAAAACGATATGTTGACCTTCTAATATTAAGCTATCTACAGGAAGCGTTCCTAGCGTTTTGCTGCCTGACACAATTCTAAATTCTTCAGGTGTTTTAAATACAGCGTAAAAACTATAATGATTCGTTATTTTTTCGCCAGCATGCCCTAAAACTAGCTCTCCACTACCTAACTGAGTAATTAATTCAGTATTGCCCATATGGGACAATAAGCATTTAAAATGAGCGACGGTAACATGCTGAAACGGGCCGTCCTCACACAGCAAACTATATATTTGATCAGCTCTTATTCCTCCCCACTGGGCAGTTAATGCTAATATTTGATGCAGAAGTGTCGAGAAATGCAATAGTGAGGAGTCAGCCGGCTCATACCACTTACTAGCAACTAATAGTCTGACCATCGCTAATGACTGAACTAGCTCCAAACGTAACTTATCTACAATACTGGATTGCTCTGTCAGATCGTTCTCGGTAATTAGCATCCTTAGAATACTTGCACCACCGCGTCTTCCTGACCGCCCCATTCTTTGCCTCAAACTAGCTATCGAATGAGGCGCTGTAACTTGCACAACTGAGTTAACTTTCCCAATATCAATACCAAGCTCCAAGGTCATGGTACAAATTGCAGTAGTTGGGAGCCTTTCCTGCTGTAGCCGAGCTTCTAATGTTTCTCTCATTTCCTTTGAAAGGGAACCATGATGAGGAAAAAACTCATTTGGTACAGCGTTACTCTCACACATATCGGCTAATACTGCTGCAAGGATTTCAGTACGACTTCTGCTATTCGCAAAGATTAGATGGTTACCACCTCGGCAAAGTTCATATAAATCATTACAGACAAGCTGCTCAGCTCGCACGGCATCACCTACTGCTGTATTGGCCTCAATGTAGCCCTTGACCTGCATTTTTAGCGAAGCCGAAGATTGCGTTTGCTTGATTATTTTGCATGGTAATGATTTATTTGGCCTAAGAGAGAGTGGTACGGTCTCTAATTCGCCAAGAGTGGCACTTAATGCAGTTCTGGGTATAGGAGTTTTTAGGCGACCAAGCAAATGCTCTAATCGGTGAAGTAAACTCAACAAATGATGACCACGTTCAGTCCCTATGAATGCGTGAAATTCGTCAATTACAATATGTTTTAAATTTTGAAAAGCAGATTTAACCCAACCACTATCCCGTATTAATAGTGACTCTAATGACTCGGGTGTTATTAAGACGATGCCAGAAGGATTTCGTTTAAGCTTTGATTTGCGGCCTTGAGCACTATCACCGTGCCAAGGCGTAACCTGTAAGTCTAGTATATCTGCTAGACTTTCAAGTCTTCTGTCTTGATCGTTTATTAGTGCTTTCAGGGGACTTATATATAAGATCCCAACGCCCCGCATATCATCTGCAATAGTACTTATCGCAGGTAAAAAAAACGCTTCGGTTTTGCCTGCTGCTGTAGATGCGCTAATGAGCACATCAGTGCAACCGGTCAAGATAGGATCAATCGCTAGGCATTGAATTTCTCGTAGGCGATCCCAGCCCTGCTTAAAAATCCACTGCTGTACACGAAAATCCAGCTTCTCGTGTGCATCTATCATAATTTGAAATCAGCTAATCCATCTTCTTCTGATTCAATATCAAGCTCAACATCCGATGGTTTTTCTTCCGCAATATCAACTTTCGCAATCAAGCTATCCCACGAAATGCTTGGGTTTTGATCTATTACTGCAAGCATATCTAAAAAGGCTTTTATGGTATTTCTTGGAGTTCTGAAATAAGCATCACCAATTGTTTTATTGCAATGTACTAAAAATGCTTTGAGAGATTCATCAGGCACTAAATACTGTGTTTCATCGCCAGAAGCATAAACATGCCTCAGATTTTTCAGAAGAATAAATAGCTCCTCAGGCGTCAAGCTGGATAAATGTAGCGCAGGCGAAGAATAATCAATTACACCAGCCTGTTTTGCAAATGTATTACCTGCTAGGCGTGATTGCAGTGCTTCATAGCTATATAAGCCTTTTCTTGGGTCCAGCAAAAATTCAGGTGTTCCTCCGAGTAAAAAACCTAGATACTCCGCAGATCCCTGCAAACAGTCATTCAATATTCTTAAGATCTGTTCATAGTTAGACACTCGCGCTTGAGTACTATTGAGTTTGTATAAATTTACCATTTCATCGAGGTTAACCAGTAAGCCCTCGTAGCCTGCTTGCCTCACGAATAGGCTCATTAGCTTTAAAGAATCATAAAACGATGCATCAGAAATAATACTCCGAATCCCAAGATCTTTGCGTGCATCGGTCTTGGTTGCATATTCGGCTCTTAACCATTTAACTGCATTGTTTTTTAGCGTCTCATTGTCTGTTTCATGTCCAGTCCAGTAAGCTTCAATCACTTTAGAGAAGTCGTATCCACCCACTAGTTCTGACAATGAAGATAACCTTTTTTGAATAACGGTGGTGATATCTCTACCGTTCTTGTCAGCTTCTTTTCGCGCTTCAGTAATGAACTTTTCTACTACGCTCGTTAAAGCATTACCGTCAGGCTTATTACGAGTGGACAGATTCCGCATTAGCTCAGAGTATAAATTCCTGGCTTGTCCAGATGATGCATGAATACGTCTATCCGGAGATAAATCAGCATTCACAGTTACCAGTTTTCGCTCAAGAGCTATAGCTCTGACAACACTTAAAAAGAAAGTTTTACCAGAACCATATTCACCAATAATTAAACGAAAAGCAGAGCCACCTTCAGTAACCCGATTTATATCCGCAATCAGAGCTTTTAGCTCGTTGCCTCTACCGACCTGTATGTGCTGTATCCCTACTTTTGGCGTAACCCCCGATTTAAGCGACTGGATAATAGCATCTCGCTCCTTAGCTCTAATTTTTTTGGCTGCCATTGCTATAACTCCCTTATTTCTTCAATTATTTCTTCATCGATATATATTTCACCATCATCTTCAATTACTGGCGCATCAACTAAATCAAACGCCCAGTCATTAATAGTTTCGATTGCACCATCTATCATAAGATTAAGATCACCGCAGATTCTAGCCACTTCATTACGGCTCCATTGTGCTTGAGTACATAACTTTTCAAAAAGCTGACTATGTGCTTGATCTAATCCATTAAGATCATTAAAAGATTCTGCAACTTCTAAACTTTCACTTTCATCATCTTCGTCAGAGGTAAATATCTCCTCTAGCATGCTTTTTGCCTCTGTAGTTTGACTCTCATGAAGCGCTAAGATAGTTTCATCTATAGAAAATTCGGATGAACTTTCGCGACCGGAGACTGATTGATGACTACTCGTAGTTAGTTGGTGTATATCACTCGATACTGTATCTTTGTCCAACCCTAAACCCGTGTAAAGTTTCTCGATCTGTTTTACTTCTTTGTTATCAATATTGCCATCTGCAAGCGCTATAGAAATAATAAACCGCTTAACAAATTCGATCTCCTTTGCCCCAAGGTTACTGAGTCGCTTTTTCAAACCGGTATTGTCGGAAGGTGTCGCTAAGCGCCATGTCAAATAAGCTTGTAACGAGCGCTTTTCTGTATCTGTTAGCTTTTCATCATGGGCAATAAGCTTCTGTAGTTCAGCGCTTTCTGATTCATCAACAAAGCCATCAATACAGGCAACCATCGCTCCTAACCGAAGGGCTACACCGACTTGGTTAAATGTATGACTGGGAATAAAATCCTTTTCATGACCTGGTGAAAACAAAACTATTTTTCCATCTAACTTAAGTTTCGTGTGGTGATACCTTAAATCAGGAGCAACCCCAACATTCGCAAAGTCTGCCAGACTACAAATCAATTCACTTTCTTTTTTGTTAATGGCTTTTGGTTTAGGCAATCCAGTCTGTAACCAAAACTCAGCAACATCTGTCAGTCCCTGACTTTCAGAAATGATAGTCTGAGCCCAGGCTTTAAAAGTTTCGACTAGTGGCGATGGCTGGCTATTCGCGATGGCACTAGGAAGTAACATTAACGCTGCTAAGTCATCTTTAGTTGTATCAGCTTTACCTAAATACCGACTGTAACTTGCCAATTCCTCAGTAACTCTATCTGCGATAGGTATAAGCTTGTTAACCGGCCCCTTTAGAATACTCGGATCGGGTAATCCATCTAATGTTATCTTAACGGAAGGTATCCCGTTGTTCGCCGGGTAGTACTCTGCACTTAATTTAGTTTTATTAGGCTTAACAACCATACCGTCAGGGTACTTATGCTTGAAATAAATTTTAAACAAGGAGTCAAATTCAACTTCGCAACGCCTAGCAGCCGTTCTTAAACTATATTGTTCGGTATTTTTAATCCACTCAAGCGCTAATAATTCATCAACAGTTTGTGTTGCGACTACTTGTTCTGCTAACCGAGACTTGAAAAGTAATGATTGACGTGTTGGGGGAAGTTCGTTTTTTCTACTTTCGAAAAAATCTGGTTTGAGCAAATACATTAGCTCAAGGAAGTTAGATGAATAACTGTAGAACGAGCGGCTTGAGCTAAATGACTGATTTAAACGAAGTACTTCATTATATATATGCTCAAAATGAATTCTATTAGACTCTATCTCCTTGCTATTCTCTATCACAAAACGTTCGAGTCCATTGAAATAAATAAAAACGAATCCAATCGGCGAATTTTTCATATCTCTATCTGTCGCTAACCAGTCAAGGTAAGCCCCCCGACATTCTTTTGATAATGAACCATAACTTGGCCAGTAGCCGAGTGTGTCGTCAATATAGAATCCAGATGCGTTATTTGATGGCTTTGCGGCAGGCAGAGAATCATTCACTAATGCAGGTTCTTGCGAATATCCACGCAAGGATTCCATTCGTTCCCCAACATATAGAAAACCTCTTAGCGTACGGCCATGTACCTTAACTTCCTGGTACTTTCCAATCCACGTCCCTTTTTTCCCTACCTTTACGAAATCGCTTTGGGGTTTTGAGCTTTCAAAAACATTAAACGAGGCGAGACCGTCATCGGAAGCAGATGAACTAGAAGCATGTTCAACTCTTGAAGAAGAGTATTGAGATTGGCTTTTAAGTCGAGAAGCCAAACTTTCCAAAGCCTTTTGGGGAGCAGCTGAAACTTTTGAAGCTTCTACCGGAGCGTTACCTTTAGTCTTTTCCTTGCCTTCTACTATTTTGACTTCTTCACTCCGCTCAGATATGTATGGCTTAATCCTGTTCTCGCCTTTGCCTTCTATGCGTCTGCTGTTGATTACCTGATTGTCCATATTTGCAGAACTAAAATTGACGTCTTTCTGTTCTTTATAACCCTCGACAGAATTTGAATCGGATAAGTGCACCTTTTCAGTTTCATAAACCTCTTTAATTGAAGTTTTTTTTAATTCTTTTGTTGGATTATCGTTAACTTTCTCAAATTCACTCCTAGGCTTAACTATTTCAGCTTTACGTTTAGGCTTTGCTAGAAGAAAAATAATAAATATGGCGAGAAGAACATATACAACTTCCATGTAAAAAAACCTCTATATTAGTCACCCAAACCTGTATTGTCGGGGCCAATGATAAAAACTTGTCTTTACTTAAACTAACTCATTTGGCTTGATGAAGCCATACTCGAAGCAAACGAAAAAAATAGCCTAGTTTAGCTCCCGTGTCACCATAGCCCAAAGTGTCCGCTATTCGCTCATAGCCGCCAACAATTTTGCATTTAGCCAACTTCCGCTTCACGCCCTGAGTCATTCAACAACCTTTTTATGTGCTTA
>TARA_B110000211_G_scaffold235002_1_pt1 | contig 21455 bp, 15 predicted proteins | sample TARA_B110000211 | Tara Oceans TARA_B110000211 (sample SAMEA4397516) | marine metagenome | biome: Polar Biome; feature: [DCM] deep chlorophyll maximum layer (ENVO:01000326); material: water (ENVO:00002006), including particulate matter (ENVO:01000060) such as... | depth 30 m
ATAGGTACCATTAACATTGGTATGTGGGGTTAATTACGCGCTTACAAAATAAAAATCCAGAATTCAAAAGGATAATGAATATGATTATTGAACTTCAAATTGAGCGTGTCAAAGAACATATGAGCTTAGAAGGATTAAGAAAGATAGCTCTTCTATTAATAGACGCTGGCGCTGATGTAAACGCAAAACATACTTCACCAGTTAAGGGTTATACACCTTTGATGCTCGCTGCTGAGTTAGACGAGGTAAATTTAGTTAATGCGATGCTCATAAAAGGGGCAACCCTAGGGAGACATATTATTGTGAAAAATTATACAAAGAAGTGGATTGCTGGGACATAGCTAAGTATTTCAATGCAGATAACGTCCATTTAGCGCTAAAAGACATTGAAAAATACTTTCCAATAAATCAGGGTAATTGTCAGGTTCATTAACCTGAAATTGTTGTAGCTCTGATCTTACTTGAGCTACAACAACTTATATAAGTTACTCTTCAACCTTAATAAACGTGACTTCAAAAGCTTTACAAGATCTGTGCTTTTGTAATCTGGTAGATAAACTAAAAGCATCATTTACATCGTATTGTTGGAATATATCTAATCCGCGATCTAAAGAAACTTTCCAGCCTGTGTCTGTCACTATATGACGAGCATGTTGACTACCAGATGTATCAAATGAATAAGCGAATTTGATACCCACTGTAAACATAGAACTTTGAATTTTTTCAAAGTAATCACGTTGAATATCACCTTTAAACTCATCTTCAACAGTAATTAAACTAACTACAACTTCATCTTCTTCTGCTTTCTGTTTAATGATGGTTTCAAGTAACTCCATCAAGTTTTTCGCTTGATAAAACAAGCGAACATATGGGTCAGTAATTGTTATATGTTTTGCGCCTTTTAAGTAAGGCCCAAGTAATGAGTCATAACTAACCCCTCTTTGATTTTCAGCAAATGTCAGATGGTGTTCTTTTAGTTCCTGCTCTTCAATAATAGGCTTCGATAATGTTGTTTGTGACTCTACTTCCACAGGAACAATATCAGGCTCGGGCATTCCTATATCAGTAACATCACCAACCGTTTTATTAAAATAATTAGGGTACTCTAGTTCTTCTAATGTACTAACAGAGGCTTCTTTGCCTGCTTTATTGCTATAGAAAAAGTTAACATCCGCGTAAGTACTATCAATACGAAACAGTTGATCTTTAACGCGCTTACGACCTTCCATGGAGAACTTTAATATTTCTTCTATTTCGGCTTCTGTAGCGCCACCTTGTGGAAATAATATCTTCATCAATCCAGAAAATGTTTTGTGAATAGCATCTCTATCACGCGTTGATATCTGCGATGATATTTTAAAATATTCACTATAATGATCTGAGTAGTCTTGGTTTCTTAAATGGCGTAGTACTTCAGCCAAATAATCAACGACAAAACCATAACCAACAGAGAACATCTCACCACGAATAATATCTACTTCCCAGCCAGGTATATAAAAATGTAATCGATCTAAAAATGCTGAATCGTAGAAATTCATCGGTAAGGCATCAAACAAATCAGAATGCTTTAACATATAAGGCACACTATGTTCAGTGTTGCCAATAAATGCCATTGACGCATCTGCACCCAACATTTCAACACCACGAGAAAAAGACTTGTTCGCCATGTAGTTTTTCATAATATCTACTAAGGCTTTATCAACTTTTTTCTTTTTACCCGCAAACTCATCAAAAGCAACTGTGTCCCAATAACCTACCAAACCTAGCTTACCTGATGAGTTATTAACAAATAATTTTGGGACTGTAACTTCACCACCTGAAATAAGGATACCGTGTGGTGAGAACTCAGAATAAATATGAGACTTACCCGTCCCTTTAGGGCCTAACTCTATTAAATTATAGTTACGCTCACAAAAAGGAATTAAGCGAACTAGCTGCATTAATTTACTTCTGCGGCCAAAGAATTCAGGATTAAAACCGATGCTTTGTACTAGCAAATCAATCCACTCATCCAAATTAAATTTATGCCGAGACTGAATATAGCCATCATAATCAAAATGAGACATTTGGATAGGTTTAATTGTGCTTAAAATCCACGGGCTAGCATCTTTATCTTCTGTATGGTCATATTCGACATCAGCAATACACCACACTCCACCAACTAATAATTTGGGGTGTTTTTTAACTGTACCTGAATCAACCAATACTTTTTTAATGCCAAGGTTAGAAAACTCCATTTCATAGACATCTTTCTTATCGTTTAAAGCTACGCTAACTTTATCAATTACTTTATGGCGACCTTTCTCACGAATAGTAGAGCGAATTAAACCAGCTTCATTACGATGAACATAATGCTTAGCTAATATTTCCTTAACCGTTTGAATACCTGATTCAATACTTGCTTCGTCATTAGTGGCACAATATTGACCTAGCAAGTACTCAAGTACGTATGAAGGAACAATAGCATTCCCTTTCACTGTTTTTACTAAATCTTTTCTAACAACAAGACCAGCAAATACATCACAAATTTTATGGTTAAGATCACTCATTTTTATGCCTTAAAGTTAAGTTTTAAAAAGTCCATTTTTAAACTTTTGTTATTATTTCTACCATTTTAAATGTACGACTAAAAATCGAAATCTGAAGTAAAAGATCGACGAATGGTATATCGCAATTGCTTATATTCTTGATATTGATTCGAGCCACTAACAGGCTCTTCAAGTTTCAATATGACTTCTTGATTATTAGCAGATTCCGCTTCCTGATTAAGCAAGAATCTAAGTTTCATCTCACGTTCACGAGCATTTTCAGACGTTAAATCTAATACCACGGTATGACTATCTGAAATCAGCTTGCCTGATTCGCTATAAATACCAACACGTAATGATCTAGGTTGCGCTTTATCGGTTACTGCTTCTGCTTGGTATAATGTAACTGACAATTGCCCTGAAGTGATCACACTTGAGCCACCGCGTAATATATCAACATCAACCATTCTGGTGTCGCTAGAACGCTTTTTATTGATTTTTATAACCGGAACTATTACTTCTTGAAGTGATGCGCCACCATGAACAAAGCGACTACCAGAGCCACTTAATCGTAATCTTTGAATTCCTTTAGGAATAACCGCATGAACATCACCTTGTAAGCCAAGCTCTTCTGAACTAAAGGCTTTTAAAGACTTACCACTGGTTAAACCTTTGCCAAGCACAAAACGTCTATCGTTATAGAGAATTTCACCCTCAACATCTTTTTCTAAATAATCGCTCTCTTCCAACTTACTATTTTGATAAATAAAGCCATGATCTGCGGTAATTAACAAGTTGTTGGCATTCGCATTCGTTAGCTTTTTAATAAGTGTTAACAAATCATCAAATGTTTTTTCTGTGGCTTCGAAGGCTTCACCTTCTGATTGCATTTTATCGCCAGCATGATCAATACGATTATGATAAATATAAAGTACATCGTTCGCTTTCAATAGTTCGCGGCTATCTGTTTGTGTCATTTCAATTAACGACTTAGCCTGCACTGCACTTGCTCTATCACCATGAATAGTTTTTAAGATTTTATCTCGGTTATCTGTACCTTGGGTTGATAGCTCGCCCATGAAAACAGTACCTGTTTTATTATCCGCTAACTGCAACGGGTACTCTCTTGATTGAGGTAATAACGATGCCATTCCTAACTGGGTATAACTTGGCATTGCAGACAATGCATGATTCAGTTCAGCCTCAAAACGGTCTTCTTGTCTAATTCGACTTACCATTTCTTCACCAGCTTCATAACGAAAGGCATCAGAAATAATCACACAAACTTTCTTGTTTTTATCTAAATAATGGCCTTTAACCCAATGGTTATAGAAATTATGTTGTGGCTCTACTTCAGGCACTTTCCAAGCGGTCATTGAATCAACATGTTGCTGCCATGCGTTACTTAGTGGTTGAACATACTTATTAGTATATAAATTCTCTATTTGCTCTGTTAACGAGCTTAACAAGGTATGTTGTGAGGATACTTTAAGTGCATGTACATATTGGCGGTATAATTGGTCGAGCTTATACCAGTGTCTGGTATATCGTTGTACAGCTTCTGATGCACTGGCCATATCAAATTTTGCCGCATCCAATAATGCAAAAAACTGACTAGCTACATCTACAGCATCGTATAGATGGGCAAAATCATTATACCAGTGGCCTTGTCGTCGTTGACGACACCAAAGAGCTACTTCGCCTTGCGATACTGTTCTGTTTGCAACACCATTTACTAGTTCATGAATAACTTTTTGGTCGATTATTCTAAAGTAATCCAGTTCAAGCACATCTTTTAAGCTTCTATGTTGTAAGTCATTTTCAATATTCATAATTTTTGAACATTGTGCAGACAACCATTCAAATGTATTTTGATGTGTACGGCTGTCTTTCCAACGTTTGAAGAAGACTAACGCACCATTACTCATATTTTGTTTTGTTGCTGAGTCTGTATCTACACTCGTACCTTGTAAACCTGTTGGCAGTTCAGCTAAATAGCAAAATTTAAATAGCTCAAAAACAAAATCTTTAATCGACGGATTCTCACTTTGGTAACCATAATGATTAGTAACTTGCTGCCACAAAAAAACATCTAATTTGCACTTTTCGATTAATGGATATACATTGTCACTGCCCATATCAGCCATTAACAATTCAAGAATCACATCTAAACGAGCATCGCCTTTTTGCGTTGCGCCAGCAGCTACAGCCAACATTTTTAATCGTATTTGGCTCAATGTGTCATCAGGTTCTAAAAGTGTTTTAAGTAACTGTTTACGCTTTTCTGCATCAGCTTTTGCAGTTTTAGTGTCACCAATAGCCTCAAAAAATGCTGAGTGAGTTTCCACTAACTCGGTAAACTCACTGGGTAATTCGAGTTCACTTAACCAAATGGCAACTTGGTCTGTTCTAAACACTGTATGGGCAAGCTCTATATCTAATAACCAGTTTTTCACAGGATCTGGCTGCTTCCCTGCTTTGTATAATAAAAATTGTGCTTTTGGTGATTCACGTAATAGCTTGTGCTTAATTGAAAACTCATTATTAGCAATTTCTATTTTTTCAATATTATTTATAGATAAAGCATCAAAATCATCACGAAGCTCTTGCTTTTCGTCATACCAAAAAACAATACGGTGTTTGGAAAATAGTCGTTCTAGCGCATTAGCTATATTACTCAAAGCTATGTCCCTTTTCGGCTTTCTAAAGGTAAATTAATCGTCACTTTAAATAAGTTTCCATCTCGATCATCGTCAAAAATAATGTCGGGGTAAGCTTTAATCGCTCGACGAATACCGCTACCCAAACCACGGTAAGGTAATAATTTAGTAGCGAAGGAAGCTAGAATTGGATTACGAATATTCGAGTTTCCATTTTTAATATTTTCAATGGTCAAATTATTGGGTAAATGACCAGGGCTGATTATTTCAATTCGATCATTAAAAACAAACAGGCGAATAGGAGCTGTTACAAAGTAATCACGATGTATTAACGCGTTAGCGATCAGTTCTTCAAAAACTATCTTAGGTACTGCTAATTCACCTAAAGAGTTTACCCCTTGATTACCTTGAACCCTACGAATATTACGTAGTACAAATCCCTGCACATCATCAAACACTTTCCTTAAAGTACCGGATACATCTTGGCTATCAATGTATTCATCTTCATCAAGAGTAGCACCTGGATAGGTTACACACTTTACGATGAAAGCGGGTAAACGATATTGAACATTACTAGCAAACAACAAAGCACCTGCAATATTCAACGTGCTGTCTTTTGCCAAATTCAAGTTGTTAAATAACTGAGGAAGCGGTATATCTTGTTCTGCTAACGGTTCTTCAAACTCAGTTTCATAAAAAGATGAAAATAATGGCATATTAATATCACTAACAGAAATACCTGATGGTGCTTCATCGCCATGTATTAATGCGGCACTTTGATACATACGCTGAATTTCTTCTCGTGATGTAGCTTTGCGCTTATCAGGACCACTTTTAACCCAGATCACACCATTTTTATCCATATAGGGTTTAGATATACCCTCTTGTATATGTACCACCATCACTAAACCGTTTTCCATTAATAGATTTTCTGTGATGGGATTGATCGGAGGCCTGACTTGTTGAGATGCCGCATTTGAGACCAAATTACTCAATCGTCCCATATCTTCACGAGTTAGTCCTGAAATAGTACCGTCATCATTTGCGCCAATAACAATTATGCCACCTTGGGTGTTACTAAAAGCCAACATTTCTGACGCCAAAGAGGTTTCATTCGTTACATTAGCTTTAAATTGATGACGAGTATCTTCATCTCTGGCTAGTATCTCAATTAATTCTGTGGTTTCCATATCTGATAAATCTCTTTTCGTTTATTAAAGGCATCTTCACCACCCTCCATAATATCAACAATTTCTTGCTGTATATTTGGAGAATCAATACTACCACTTTTAAGTGTCATCTTGTTGTCACTATAACGGCAAGCATGAACTTGTTCAGCGTCACCCAGTACCGGAAAGTTTGCATTGTGTGTCGCGAAAATGAACTGTATCTCAGGTTTTATTTTACGAATCAGTTTAATTACATCATTGTAAATAGTCTGGTTATCTAGGTCATCTTCGGGCTGATCAATAATCACGACATCATTATCTTTCTGACTCAATACAAATAAAATTAATGCTGATGCTCGTTGTCCTAAGGAGTGATGCTGTAATTCTTTACCATGAAATCTTATAACAAACTTATTTGGTACTTGCCAACTAAGTAGCTGGCTAAGGTTTTCCATAAAGTATTGCTCAAACACATCAATTGACGAGGTTAATTGAGTCTTAATAAAGTCAATATCATTATAAATAGCCGTAAAATCAGCATAATTGCTTACTTGTGTTTCGAAGGTGTTCGCCCGTATTCTACTCCCCTTATAAATTGATTGAAATTGTTCTAAAAACTGAACTTTATCGCCTTTGTAATCACAACTTATTTGCAACGATTCTTGGCTATCGTTCACCTTAGATAACTCCGCATTAATTATCTTAAATTCGTCGTGCCACAATTCATTTAGATTAGATAACCCTATTACTAAGCTGCGCTTAATCTCTGCTTCTTTTTTACTTTCTTTCGTATAAGCGCTTAATAGTTGAGTGCTAGTTTCAATTTTACTTTGTAACAGAGGAAATTCTTCTAAATTAAGTGTTTTACCTTGGGCCTTTAAATCTTCTTCTAATTTTTGTCTTATTTCTGCAAATTTATCTGACTGTTCTTTTTTTAATGAAGTAAAACTCACTAGCTTTTCAGCTAACCCTTTTAAATTTTGCCTAATAACATTGCTCTCTGCTTTGACTTTATCGAAAGAAGACAACGACTGCTGGTATAAGGTAAAAAATTCTATAAAAAATGCTTCATTTTGTTTTGATTTATATAAAGTATGATTTTTTAATTCATCTTCATGTTGATCTAATAAATCGGTAAGCTCTTCTTCAAAGCTTTTAATATCTGTTAGTACTTTTCCTATTTTTCGTTGATCTGCATCAAAATCGGTTTGTTGTTTAAGCTTTTCATCAATACCATTGTCTTTAAATATCTTTAAACGAAATTCAGCATCTTGCTTTTTGTCTTCTGTCTCACTAATTTTGTCCTCAATATCCCCTAGCTTCAGCAAGCGCTGACAAAGGCCATCAATCACCTGATTTTGAGCTAAGATCTTGGCTCTTATATCATTAAGCTTCTCACCAACTAATTTTTCTACTAAATCTTTCTCAAATCCTTCTCCTGTGCTCGAAAGATCTTTTTGTCCAAAGTAAATTGGCTTATGAATAACCGTTTCTCTTATCGTAATACCTGGCTGTAATACATCATTAACAAACACTTCTGCTTGCTCGTTTAAACGTCTTTTAATGGTATATTCTTGGCCATATTTATCAATCGCCTGCAAAGTAACTTTACCGCCACTCGCTAAAGTATGAGCAACCAAGCTATTTTTATACGTGATATCAATGGTTTTATCACCAAAAGGAATATCCAACGCAAAACGCACCGCTTCAAGTACAGATGACTTACCACTACCACGAATACCAATTAAAGCATTTAATTCAGATGAAAAATCAATTTGTTGGCCATTTAATATACCGCCTTCAAAAGCGATATTTTTAATGAAAGAACGTTGGCATATTGTAGGCTTACTTGAGCTAACTCGATGGCAATGATCTGCCAAGGCGTATTTAACTGCCTCAAAAGTATAGTCGCCCAATTTTAGCCATGTCTCTTCTTTTTTATTACCAAGTTGAGCAATTGTTTTAGCGTCAGAGCCTTCAACTTCAGCGGGATACCAACCACCCAGCCATTGCTTTACTTTTACTCTGTCATCATGTGTCCTTACTTTTTGAAAGCCTAAGGTACGTTGACGCAGAGCACTATAACGCTTAGTTGCAATATCACTTATTTTACCGCCGTTCATCTCTTGCCATAAACCACTGCGTTGTTCTACATGAGCAAACACTAAAAAGTAATCACGGTTTACTTTATCTAACTCCTCAATAACCGATAGTAAATTTTTATCACTGCGGCCATTTTCTTGTTCATATTCAGCCGTTGCTTTACCTGGAAACATAGAGCTAATAAAAGGGTTTATATAATCATTACCCCCCTCTAACCATTGCTGAGAAAACACCACCAAAACATGAATTCCATTGGCACCATCGTTCACAGATAGTTCAACACCCGGCAGAAGCAAAATCTCTTCTTTCCGCGCTTTTTTACTCAGAGCGGTGTATTCACTTTGCTCAAACTTATTATGGTTAGTGATAACGCCAATACTAATATTTTTATTTTTAAGCTGGGCGATATACTCCCCAACAAAGGCATTATCTTCACCTGAATAGGCAAACTCTTTATCCGCCTTAGTATGTAGGTGAAAATCAGCCTTCAGCCAAACTGAGCCATGCTTAAAAGTTTCATACTTTTTACGTGGTTGTGGCATGCGCACCGCTCCTGTTTCTTATTAGGGTTATATATCTCATAGGGGTAATCAACTTAAGCCTGTTACTTTCTTAAGTGCTTTGCCGAATAATGGGTAGTTATGTTTTACGCCATCGTCTAAATCAATCTCAATTTTTTCACCCGCAAGTGGATACAATACGTCATGCTCGTAGTCATTCACTTCTTCGAGTACTTTATCAATTTTAGCAATGGCTTTAATTGCCTGCGTTATATCTTTTTGACTCGCTGAAACGCTTATTTCAATTTGTTCGTAACTTTCTTTACGTGCTTCCAATTTAGTTCTGAACTCACGTAGGTAGTCATTAAGCACAATACTCGCTGTATCAGGCTGATAACGATGCATATATATTAAGGCGTTGAATGAACCTTTAGGACTAGAGAACATCCAATATATAGGGCGTTTTTTATAACGTTTAACATGATCTGCATAAAAGTCCTTCACAAAATATTTTTTGATGTCTTTACCGATAGCATCTTCAATAAAGGCAAGGTTTTCAGAAAAATGTTCCTCACCAAAAGTAACTTTTAAGAAAGCTATAAACCGCTCTGCAATATCGTCTTCAAACCAATCACCGTCGAAATTAATAATAGGTATAACGTTATCAGCGTCCGCAGTAAATGATGGTGACTTGATTATTGAAGTATATTTATCAAAGGTATCCCCTTGTGCAGATAAAATAAGTCCTGTTTTATCAAGTGAGTAACGAGCCAACATACACCCAACTGCATAAGAAATGAAATCTAAAACAGTATCCCTATTCTCTAGAGCTTCTATATCTTCCTTGGATTTATCCAAACCATAAAGGTAGTGTGGATTGGCAAACAGTGTAATATGTTTTATATCTACAGTGTGCGGGATTTCCTCAGACAAGCCATAGTGCCCAATAGCTATCCTGTTGTTCTCTTCTTCCAACTTTTTCATCTTATTTACAGAATCAATATTAATTGCTCGAAGTAAACTGACAGCGTCTAATATTTTTGAACCTCCAATATTCAGTAAAGGATTTTTTTCAAAATCCCAAGAAATTTCTTTTGAGTTCCAGTCATTCTTGGCTAATTCAACACATTCAGTACAATTATCAATTAATTGATTTGAAGCACTCTTATTAAAAGGGATATTTAAAACATGGCCAATCTTAAAGTCTAAAGTTGGAGCTAACATCTTCAATATTTTTTTCGCAATTGAAGTGTTTAATAGTCCTATTACTCCGTCTATATTAACGTCTGAGTATCCCATAGGGCCTTTAGCATCAAACATAAATCCGGACGGGACTTTCCTTACACCAAATTCAATACCTATACCAGTCCAAGTAAGTCCTTTTCTAAAAGCAAATTTTCCATTGTAGTTATGAGAGCGAATTCTTCCTGTAAGTTCATCTTTAAACGTTCGAATAGCCTCACCATCATCCTCCCAGTCTAAAACAAACTCAAAATTTCCATACCACCTTCTAAATCCACCACCTTTAACATATGGTGCCCACTTACAAGAACTTTCTATAAACTCGTCAGCAGTTTCAGCTTGAAAAAAAATATTCGCACTACTAACTTCGCTCCATGTTCTGATAAAAAGATCATTACACCCAGTGGCTAGACCTTCTCTGGTTGTTATTATATCACCAACCTTACTCATTTCTCTGAATGCTTTAATAACATTGCTTGATGCACTATAGGTAATTGCTCTACCAGGAATATTCTGCAAATCGTTAGCTGATATCTTGTAGTCTTTTCTATAATAATTATCAAAAAATATTTCTGATTTGTCTGATGATTGTGGAGCTTGATTCAAATCTATATAACTAGCCAAAAAATCATTCTGTTTTGATTTTTTCATAACAAAAGCAGCCCCTAAAGCTACTTTCGAATTTAACTCTGGGAATGTATTAAAACCTATTTGCATCAAATCAGTGATGGTTGACTTTTCTAATGTAGTTACCCTAAAATTCTCAAATCTAGATAAAAACATCCAATTTTGCATTGTAATCATTGAGCTATATCCAAAATCGACAACTAATGAATTACAACGTTCAATGAACATAGTTAACAAGTCGTAATGACTAAACTTATAAATTCTTTTAGCCCAAGTCGCTAACCTTTTGTTCATCCCACCACTCCCCATATATGGAGGATTGGTTATAACAACCTGATAAATTGGACTTAAATACTTGGCTTGGATTAAAATCTTCAATATAGACTTATGCGTATCTGCTAAAAAAATATCTACTTGGGTATCTTTTTCTTCAATGATAGCTAAAATCTCATCTACATTTTTTAAAGTAGGTTGTATCAATGAACCAAAATTATTAGCCTCTTCGAACTCAGTTAGCGTCTTTCTTAAATCCTGTGTAAACAGATCTCGGCCAATAAAATCCATATATTCTTCAAGCGCATCTTCATCAATTTTCACTTTTTCTAAACGACATATATTAGGCTTAATTGGGTTTCGGAAAAATCGACGACGATTATTACTATCATCATTTGGATCACCTTTAAGCGCTTTCATGCTTAACGCAAATGCCGCTAGCTCTGCGGCTCGTTCATCAATTTCAATACCGTATAGGTTTTTCGTTAATATCAATTCAGGTATATCAACTGGATCATAGTTAGCATCTAGGTAAATAGCATAAAGCAAGTCATAGGCATAAGTGAGCATATGACCTGAACCACAAGCGCTATCACACACTTTTAGTTCTTCTGGGTTGGCAATTTGGAGGAAATCCGTTTCTTCCTCAACAGGCTTTACGTAGTATTCCATTTGCTCAATAACTTTGGAATTGGGATTATTGAGCATCCATAAACGACCTAATGAATTTTCAACCAAGTATTTAACGATCCAGTGAGGCGTAAATAGCTGTGTAGCCGCAGGAATATTCTCAGGTGTGATCTTCTTGTTTTTCTTTAAACCTTCAAATACCAGATCTTTCTTCTCTGAAATATAAAACTGATATAACCAGCCAATAGATTCAACCGATTCACAATTCTCTGGTGTCATCGCCTCGCGCGTATAAGCTAATATTGAATTACCTGATAACAAATCGTCAGGCATAAGCAATTCAGTATAATCTTCAATACGCTGAAACAAGAATGGCATTAGACGATGGTAATCATTACATACTGCAACAATCATTAATCGATAGGCTTCAGCTTGACCGTCACGGCTAGGCACAGAGCCGCTTAGCAGCCCTTGTATTTGTTCACGAGCTTTATCATTAAAAACAGTTTCATCTAAATGTCCAGCTTTTGCTTCTGCCAATATTTCAGGCTGAAATTGCCCTGAAATAGGTGATAACACCATAATACGGTTGTATTGCTTTACATCCATAAACCTCAGAGCACAAAAACGGTTAAACCATGTGTAAGCCACTTGCTCGATAAGTTGCTCTTCACCTTCTTTCTTATTTGAAAACTGATTTAGTTTTTGTTCTAAATCTTTAACTGCTTTAGGGTGCTCACGACGAGTTGCACTTTCATCAGCTAATACTAATTTCAATTTACTTTGAACTTGCTCAATTAAACTGCGACGAGCATATTGAGCGAATTTTTTTAATCTTGGTGTATCCATAATTAATCTCGTTTTTATACAGCTATTCGTCTAACAGGCCATTTAGGGAAACTTGCATTCCATGAATCTATATTAAAGACCTGAACATTATTCACCACTTGTCTTTGCCATCTAGGAATATCATGGTTCATGGGTGGTAACTTAGCAGTAATTTCATCAGATAAGTTGCCTAGTAATTCTTCTTCTAAAGTTACTAAGTTTATATAATGAATAGGTTTACTCGTTTTGTTCTCTGCCCACCTATAGATAAAACTATCCATATATTTAGATGCAAAAGTAGAACTTAAAATACCTTCATCCACTTCTTTTAAAAATTTACGTTTCTGCTTTTCCCTTGCATTCGGGTTATTGGGGTCTTTAACCTCAACAAATAAAATGGCGCTATCTAATTCAACAACGAAGTCAACTCGATGCATTGCACCTATACCATGATAGTTGGGTAGGCCTTTATCTTTCATTTCATCAAAAACAATTGCTTCAATAGCATCAGTAAAATTAAACTCTAAATCCCTTTCCATTAAAATCACTGACCTAAACCTCCCATTTTAAACTTAACTTGTGCTTTAGTAAGGTCACTGAAAGTATCTGATATTGCATTTACTGATAATGACTTAAAGTTTTCAGCATGATCTAGCTGAATTTTTTTAGTCTTCTCATCTTTATACAAAGCGTGATATCTAATTTGATCACCTTTATCTTTATCAGAAAGAAGATCAAACCATTTAAGGAAAACATAGTCATGGGTTGCGATAACTATCTGCAAACCATTTCTTGATAGCTCTAACAATATTTTTACTAACATTTCCATTAGCTTAGGATTTAAGTTGGACTCAGGTTCATCCCAAAAAAGTGTCCCAGAAATCCCTGGCTGTATTACACCCGTTTCTAATAATCTTGCTAACATTCCTGCTTTTCTAAAGCCTTCTGCAACTACATTGGCAGAGTATTCATTGTTTTCCGATTTGAAGGTGACCTTTCCTCCCCCATAAAAAACGAATTGACCACCAACGACTGAATTAATTTCATTTATTGCCCATGTTGATTTTTCTTGAAGTTGCTCTGGTTTTATTTCAGGTAAATCAAGAGATATGCAAATATCTTGATAGGTTTGATCAAATGACAGACCAAAACGCTGATAAAGGCTTGTAAATCCCTTCATAAAAGAAAGTACTTCTTTGGTTGGTATATATACAGGAGCCGCTTCTGCTTTATCCAGATTTCCCGTCCCTATAACAGCTAAGTTTTGAGAGTTATTAAAAAAACTAAGTGCTAATTCTTTCTCATCAGCAAACTTTACTGTGATTTTTCCATTACTATCAGCGCCATTTCGGTGCAACTTACCAAGTTTGTCATCTAATGGTTTGAATAAACTGACGAATCTTTCAGTTAGTTTTGATTTAACTATATCGGGATCTAATGATGAAGCACCTATTTGTTCTGCTGTACTGCAAGCTGCGTATCCAGCCTTTAATAGTTGAGTTTTACCTGTACCATTTTCACCTATAATTACATTAATACCAGGACAAAACTCTGCATTAACACCATGAAATAAAGTGAAGTTCTCAAGTGAAATAGTATCTATCATAACTGTATGTGCTTCCCTTCTTTAATAGCGGCTAGTAATGCCTTTTTATATTCTTCGACATAACCTTCAACATCACTTTCGTTAGCAAGCCATGGTTTAGCGTAATCCACTCGTATCTGCTTTGCTGAGACACTTTTAATTTCTGGTTTGTTTTTTGGTAACGTTGGTTCTTGAACTGTTGGCGACGGCTCAACCGTATTACCACCAAATAAACCAGGTTGTGGCTCTGGTGACGGTTGTGTAGGCGTAGGACTTGGTTCAGGAATAGGTTGTGACCATGTCATTAATTTCTGAACTTGTGCTGAATAGGTATGATCTTCAAATCGTCTTGCTTCATCACGCAACATCGCAATTAGCGGTTGCTGCTTCAATTTATCAGCAGCAAGCGTAAATTCGGTAAGCAGTTGATCCTGTTTATCTTGTTCTAACGACTTGTATTCATCAAAACCGACTAACTTATCTTGTAAGTGCTCAATTAGTTCAACGGCTTTTTTACGCTCTAAAACAACTTGTTCTGTAATTTTCTTTTCTAGCGCATCGGTCTCTGTTTTAAGTTGCTGTATGGCACTCCCTTTAAAAATAGTTGGGCTAACTAAAGCATCTATTATTTGTTGATACTCAGCTCCTTCAACATAATCAATATTTGCCTTTTGCTCCGTTACAACTTTTTTTGCTTTATCAAAGGTAGACTTTTGAGGACCTTTCATAAATTTAACAATCGGGTCTATCACCTTTTCTTTATAGTCGAACCAAGTATCTTCATTTTGCGTAAGCTCGGTCATAAACCATGTATACGGCTTCGTTTTAAATTCTTGAAGCTTGGTTACAATATCCGTTAATACTCGCAAAAATGGATACTGCTCTGATTGTGACTGTAACTTATCAAGCTCAGTCGCCTGCTCTGCAAAGGACTCTTGTAGTTCTTTAGCAATAGCTTTCGCTTCTGTTGCATGAGCAACCTTCTCAAAATAGTCACTATAAAACTCTTTTACGCTGCGTATTTGTGAAGGTGTAAACTCCACTTGTGGGTCGAGTATTAAATTACCATGCGTAGCCATATTTCTTAATGAACGAACTAGTTCTTTATCATCAAGCAAGTTAGTGGATTCACGAACTTCGATCTTACCGCCTGCACATAAGTATGCGAGGTTACAAAGTATGGCTGCATAAGACCAACCACACGGTTTAATTTCAAATTTTTCAAGTAACGATTTAACCGTGGTACGGATTCCACCTCGACTATTACTTTGAATAAACGAGAACATCTCCTGCTGAGCTTCAGGCAGTTGAGTGTTATTACCTAGTAAGCCTTGTCCTGCTTTTTTAATAATATCGGCAATATCATTTTCACTGTAAGAAATATCACGCAGCATTTTTAGGTTTGGATAAGTGTGTTTGATTAACTCACCAAACGCTTTAACCATTTTGTTTTGGCCATCTTCACCACTTAACTCAATTTCGGCACCTGCTACAAAGTATTTTGCCGTTCCTACAAGTTTAGATGTTAGCGTTTTAAGCTGATTTAAGCGCTCAACGTTTTGAATGCCTTTTTCAGTGAGAATACGTTTTATACTTTCTTGTTGTGTTGCTTTAGTTTCGTGAGATACATATTTTTCAGTTCGTTTGTAGAGAAGTAAATCGGTTACTAATCGGACACTTTCAGGTAAGACTATACGTAACTCATCATTAAATAACGTATCTGACTTATGCTTTTCAAACTCATCACGGTGGTCATGAAATGAGGTAATAACATTAATAGCTAATTCATTTTCACGACCTGATATTTTATCATCTAATTTACGACTAAATGGATAATCTTGGTTGTTTTCTACCCAACGAATCTTTCTATTTTTAAGAACGCCGTCATAAATCAATTTTTCAAGTTCAGAAGCTATAACATCTGAGTCAATCTCTACATTTTTGATCTCTTTTTCGATGTCTTGCTCTTCATCTGTTAAGTACTCAAACAAGTCGCCATTACGTTGAATGTAAGTTTCTTTTTCGAGCAGGTTTAGTGCTTCTTCTACTTCTAGTTTTAATGAAGGAATATCACGGGTAAAGCTATCATGCATTAACACACACAAATTTCTTACCGTTGGTTTGAACTCTTTCACGTACTTAACTAAGAACAGTGCTTTTAACAGTCGTATTGCAAACTTGTTGTCTAATTGAAGCTCAGCTTTTAATATAGACTGTTGGTTTGCTGTTTTAAGTGCGGTTCGAATACCTTCAAACATTAAATCAAACGTCGCTAACTCACCAAGGTTATGATCTTTTATAGCGATAGCAACCTCTTGGAAAACACCTAACATTGAACGCTCACCAACCGAACTATGCTTACCTTCAAACGCACTGTGAGTTGAAAGATTTTGGATAGCAGATTGGAAAAGGCCAAATTGATATGGGATAAAAGGATAGCTTTGTAAAAAGTGTTCTTTGTCTTTAAAATTTCGGTATGACTGTGAGCCATCGGCAAAATCAAACAAGGTTTTAAAATTGTTTTCTTGCTGGTGATATAAATCTGTTAACTGTGGAATGAACTCATCTTTTTTCTCAAGCAAACGTTTTTGAATTACTTCTGCAACGTCTTGGCTGGTAAGTTTCATTCGGTTTTTAAAGCGAGCTTGAATTTTTGTAAAATCGTTCTCACTACTTTGATCAGCTTCACCAATAACTTTAGACATATCTTCTTGTGCTGTAACAATAACCCAAGCTTGCCCTTTACACTTAGAAGCTAAACTTTCAGCGACTGTTTGAAGGTTCGTCATCAGCTTAATGTTGCCAGCAATATATTGCCCAACTTCATCCACGAAGAAGTTTAATCTAAAACCATCTTCTTGCTTTTCAATGTAGCTTTGCACTTGCTCGGCAAAATCTTCAATTGAAAGTCTATAATCTTCACGGTATTTATCTAAAATACTGGTGACAGATTGCCCTGATACTTGGTTATAAGCTTTATCAACATCAGCGGCCATGCGTTTTGCTCTTGCACGACCTTTTATCCAGCTCATTCCGCTGATAGATTCAAATGTATTGGTGAAGTCTTCTAACAGACCATCTTCTTTCAGTTCTCTTTCAAATTGCGCTATATATGCTTGTTTACCATAAAAACCACAATGCTCGTCGAACACTTTTACGAAAACAGCGACCAAGGCATCAAGTTCAGTTTTACTGATAACATCAGCTTTTTGATCGATATTAAATAGGATACTTTGTGAAGGGATAGCAACAGCACGCTTAAGATCATTTGCAAAGATTCCGCCTTCATTTAGCGGGCGCTTCTCTAAAAAAATATCTAAAGGGCTTATATCCTCAATAGATGTGTTTTCTAAAAGTAAGGCGAGCATTTTTAATAAATGGGATTTACCAGAACCAAAGAAACCAGATACCCAGACACCGTTAGCGCCAGCGTAATTTAGGTATGCATCTAAAAAAATATCGAGTCGTTTGGCGATTTCATCTGTAATAACGTATTCATCTAATTCAAGATATAAAGCAACATCGTCATCCGCTTTAATGACACCTTCAATTGGTCTGTCTACTTCCTTTGCAAATAATTGAGATAATTTCATGATATGCAGCTAATTCCTATTTTTAACTTGTTATACGGCGCGATCTAAAATATTAAATGCTCGGTAATATTTATCGTCTTCTAACGTTCCAAATAAAACTAACGAAGTCCCTTTTTCAACTGAGTGCTTATATTGGCCTGGGTAAAACATTAGTGTGGGCTTTTCTTTGGCTTTAATTTGTAAGTTTTCAAGAAGGTTACTTGATCTAATATACGGATAAACCTCGCCAACCCCTGTGATTATTAAAATATCAAAATCAGTTTCCGACATTTTTTTTACAATCGCGGGAATAAGAACTGTTTTAGTATCAATAATACCTTGAATTTCTTCTTTAAATTCTTGTTTAGACATTGTGGCTTCATTTTCTAGTAGCCATTCCCAATCATCTTCTTCTTTACATAATTCTATTACCAAGTCATATAAGTTAATTTCTAAGACTTTGACTTGTGCATCTATTAGATAGTTTTTTATTTGCTTAACCAGTACGTTGATATCATTTTGTAATGCAGGTTCAAATGGACATAGATGAAAAGGAATATCACCATTTAGCCCTTCCATATTTTTAAAAGGGTCGCTCGCAAGTACATCAGTCAAATGAGGGTACGCATCTCGGAAATTAACTTTGGTTAAAACACTATTAAATTTACCTGCCATTTTAACGATACTCTCCTGGAAAGATTCCTAAATCATCAACATTGGTTTTCTGTATTAAATCTCGAAGTTTGGGAGATAAGTGCTGATGTATAATTTCTTTATCTTTATCAATTAACCCACACTCAACTAGCATTTTGAACATTATTTGTTGAGCTTTGTATCTTGACTGTTGAGTAATACTATCTAAGTTACTGTGCCATTCGGCTTTAGCATTTAAAAAAGCAATATAATCTTCAGTGAATAACTGGAATCGACTTTTATCGAAATATTCTGATAACACTTCAACCGCAAATTGATAGGTAAATAAATATTGGCGGCAAATAGCTAACCAAACTAAATGCTTAACATCAGCGTCAGATTCTGTCATTAACGTTAACTCATCATCTGTTAAGTTTTTAAGGCGTTTAGATACTTCACCATATATTGTTTTTAAAGTACTTTCTGTTCGAGTTTGTAAAAGGTTGTTACCTATCACCTCATCACGAACCAGATCCCAATCTTTAAATTTATTATATTCTTCAGCAATGATTAGATTCTCGTGAATCATGGCTGGTCTTAAAGTAAGTGATAGCTTCTTTTTATTATCGTTAGTCATTGGAGCCTTTAACTTTCTCAAATAAATCCTGCACTTCGCAATCAAACAAGTCACATAACTTATCCATTGCTTCAAGATCCACACGTTGTGCTGTTTCTTTATATAAAAGCGTAATGGTATTTCTGTTCAGCCCGGTTTCGCGAGCAACATCCATTACCTTCATTTTATGTTCGCCCATTAGTCGAGCAAGATGACATTTGATCACTTAAAAACACCTTAAGTCAATTTTTGTCATTTTAAATGACAAAAAGCCTTGTTAAATTCATTTTACCTGTTAATATGTTATTTAGAATGACATTTGTATTTATTAAACGTCATTTATTCTCTTAGACTAACATCAGAAAAAGGAAACTGCTATGAATAATGAAACATATCTAACTACCGAAGAACTGTCACAAGTGATGAAATATGATGCCCGTACTATTCGTGAACGTTTAAAAGATTCTGTACTCATTGAGGGTATTCATTATATTCGTCCATTTGGTGGACGTAAAATTTTGTACCTTTGGGAAACAATTCAAAAAGATATGATGAAAGATTCAATTTCTTCATTATCAATCCCAATGGCTAATGGAGGTATTGCGCATGGCTCACATTAGGGTTCGGAAAGAAACCAATCGTTTATATTTTGATTTTACTTATCAAGGTGTGCGTTGTCGTGAACAAACAGCTTTAGAGAATACACCTGCAAATGTCAGGAAGTTAAAAAAGATGCTGGATCGGATCACCGCTGAAATTTTATTAGGGCAATTTGATTATAGTCAGCACTTTCCTAACAGCAAAATGTTAGACAAGTTCAAAAAGAAAGAAGTGATTTTGCAGCAGCATATAAATGGCACACCAACATTTGAAGATTTTTCAAACATTTGGTTTGATGAAGTATGCGTAGCTTGGAGCAAAAGTTATACATATGGTGTGAATTTAATAATCCAGCGACGCCTTATCCCTTATTTTGGTGATAGGGATGTCGGCCAAATCAAGAAAGCTGATTTAATGCTTTTTCGTACCCAACTGACCAAAGTAACGTGCGAAAAAGGCAATAGTTTCTCAGCGGATTATATTAATAGGCACATGAAAGTGCTAAGAATGATATTAACTGAAGCGGCCGACCGGTATGATTTTACCTCACCTTATCGCAATATAAAACCACTTAAAAAAGAGAAAAAGGATATAGAGCCATTTACGCTAGATGAAGTACAACTGATTATATCTACTGTACGTAGTGATTTTAAAAATTATTATGTTGTTCGATTTTTTACTGGCATGCGTTCAGGAGAAATACATGGCTTAAAATGGCGATATGTAGATTTTGAACGTCGAATTATTTTAATTCGTGAGTGTTGGTTAAAAGGGGAGCTGACTTATACAAAAACTGATGGTAGCCAGCGTGAAATACAAATGTCGCAACCTGTTTTTGATGCATTGAAATCTCAATACGAAGCAACAAAAAATGGTGAGTTTGTTTTTGCTACTAATATAGGTACACCACTTGGCGACAATGTGACTAAACGTGTATGGCACCCATTATTAAGACATTTAGGCTTGCGGGCAAGAAGCCCTTATCAAACAAGGCATACTTCAGCAACACTATGGCTTGCTAGTGGTGAAAACCCTGAGTGGATCGCTAGGCAAATGGGTCATGCTAATACCGAAATGTTATTTCGTGTTTACTCTCGTTATGTACCTAATTTAACCAGAAGTGATGGTAGTGCTTTTGAAAAATTAATCAATCCAGAAGGGGGACTCTAATGGATATTATTAATCAGCACTTTAAAGTAAAAGAGTATAATCAGCAGCTAGTAAAGTTTAACAATGAAGTTATATTTTTAAGATGTAATTTAAACCAGTTAAAAGCACAATTGGTAAGTGAATCACAGGTTTTGTCATCGTCGTTATGTTTATTATTAAACATAACTCAAAATGAACATGGTGTTGCTAGCTTATTAAATACTCATGCTATGAATAATAAACAAGCAATTAGCTATTGGGTTTTAGATAGATTAGTTGAAGCCGGATTTCCTTATGAGTCCTGCCCACTTAAAAAGTTAGCTACAGCATTAGAAATAGAACTTAATCGTTTATTGCTTAATTAGGCTCAAAAAATAATATTAATGCTTTAGTTACAGATTAATTCACAAAAGGGAGTAATAGAAAGAAAACCATCTAGCTTGACAATATTACCTGGTTAGTTATATTTAAAACATCTCACATGTAGTTCCTTATTTGATTGAGATGTTTGGAAGAAAAACTAAGGCGGCTGATTACCGCCTTTTTCTTATCTATTACATTTTCATTCACATAAACTCTAGGAGTTAATATGACACCATCCTTTGCCGGTATTTTGTTATTAGCCTTTATGCTTGTCACCGTAATTATATTTATAGAATGTAAATTACGAGCGTAGTCAGCTTAAATGTTAATCGACTTGTGAATCGCCCCGTGTTTGCCAGAGACTCAATAACTTGAGA
>TARA_B110000211_G_scaffold1597_1_pt1 | contig 21437 bp, 17 predicted proteins | sample TARA_B110000211 | Tara Oceans TARA_B110000211 (sample SAMEA4397516) | marine metagenome | biome: Polar Biome; feature: [DCM] deep chlorophyll maximum layer (ENVO:01000326); material: water (ENVO:00002006), including particulate matter (ENVO:01000060) such as... | depth 30 m
AGATTACCTACAGGGACGAAGACGGCTGCTACCTATCAACATACAACAAAAACCAATCACTAACTTTTAAAACTAAATTATCATGAGATTTAAAAACGCACCAAACAACATCGAGATAAGCAGTCTACTGTACGAATGCTGAATACTGAAGACTTAACACTTAACAATGAAGAAGAGCCCAAAGGGTTATACCAACACCTCATATTGAAAAAAGAACTGTAGATTGTACTATCAAAAACTTAAAAAATGGATATCAAAAATGCACAACTTGAAGTAGATACATGGATTAAAGAACATGGCGTTCGTTATTTTAACGAGCTTACCAATATGGCACAGCTAACTGAAGAAGTTGGCGAGGTGGCCCGAATTATTGCTAGACGCTATGGAGAACAAAGCGAAAAGGAGAGTGACAAAGGCAAAGACTTAGGAGAAGAATTGGCCGATGTACTGTTTGTTGTTCTATGCTTGGCGAATCAGACAGGTATAGATCTACAGGAAGCTTTTGATAAAAAGCTGGATTTGAAGGCGAAACGCGATCACGATCGACATCACGGCAATAAAAAACTAAAATAATGTTTAAGAAAGTTATAAATTATGATGGGTTTTGGAAGTCGGTTGTCTCTTTGGCATTGGCTTTTTCACTAGTGTTTGTTTTTATTAAATGGGCACTAACTGGTTTTGAAAATGCTTTTTTTACACAGGGTGATCCTGTAAGATTTTTTGCGGGCATTGTGCTTGCAGGTTTCATATACGGCTTCTTCGTAACCTTTGGGAAATTTAGAGCCAAAATTAAGAATCAGGAACGCTACTAATGAAAGCTTCATTAAAATCTAAAGAAATTTCTGGCGTTGAAGCTCGTATTGCTGTAACTGGTTCAAAAAGTGAATCGAATCGGTTGCTTTTGCTTCAGGCCTTATATTCCAATATTTCTATTGAAAACCTTTCCAATAGTGACGATACTGTCGTGTTAAAGCAAGCTCTTGAGGCAACGAGTAGCGCTGTTGATATTCATCATGCAGGAACGGCAATGCGTTTTCTAACAGGGTATTTTGCTAGTACTGAAGGAGTAGATGTTGTTTTATCGGGAAGCGATCGCATGCACCAGCGCCCCATTAAAATCCTCGTGGATGCCTTAAAAAGTTTGGGAGCCAACATAGAATATCTTGAGGTAGATGGCTATCCTCCGGTACGTATTTATGGCCGTAAATTAGAAGGGGATTTTGTGAAAATGAAGGCAAATGTAAGTAGCCAGTATATTTCAGCTTTGCTGCTTATTGCGCCATCCTTACCAAAAGGGTTAACCTTAGAATTGGAAGGTGTTATTACGTCGAAACCCTATATTAATATGACGCTTGCGTTACTAAATCAATTAGGCGTAACAACATCGTTTGAACAAAATACAATTCATGTTTTTCCAAAGGAAGTTATTGGGGATACAAGCTTTGTGGTAGAATCAGATTGGAGTTCAGCCTCTTATTTTTATAGTTTAATAGCGTTGTCGAATGATTCAAAAGTTACCTTAACGAGTTATTCAGCAGAAAGTTTACAGGGTGATGCAGCGCTAAGTGATATATATAGAAGTTTGGGTGTGGATACGGTTTTCAATGCTTCGGAAATGACTATCACACTTTCAAAAAGTAGTACTAAGATTTCAAATTTAATTTCTCTGAATTTATCAAATACGCCCGATATCGCTCAAACCATTGCAGTAACTTGCTTTGGATTAGGAATAGGGTGCACATTAACGGGCTTACATACCTTAAAAATAAAGGAAACCGACAGGCTTTCAGCATTAAAAATAGAATTAGAAAAATTGGGAGCAGCAGTTTCTATTACAAATGACTCTTTGGAGCTAGGAATGCATAGTGATGCTGTTTTTTCTAAAGCAAATAGTGAAGTGTACGAGATAGACACCTATCAAGATCATAGGATGGCTATGGCTTTTGCGCCTTTAGCATTAAAATTCCCTCTTCGTATTAACGACCCAATGGTCGTGACGAAATCGTTTCCAAGTTTTTGGGAAGATTTAAGCAAAATAGGTATTGCAGTAGATTTCAAATAATAAATGTCTATTTACTTGACAACCCCTATGCTGAGGTTGTATATTTGCCTTCGTCTAAAAAATTAATACTACGCTATATGGGAATGAAACTTTCTAATTTTCAGTTCGAACTACCAAACGAATTGTTAGCTGAATATCCAGCAGAAAACAGGGATGAAGCTCGTTTGATGGTCCTTAATCGCAAGGAGCAAACAATAGAACACAAGACCTTTAAAGATATAATTGATTATTTTGAGGAAGATGATGTTTTGGTTCTAAACAACACAAAAGTATTTCCAGCCCGCCTTTTTGGTAATAAAGAAAAGACTGGAGCTAGAATTGAAGTTTTCTTATTACGTGAGTTAAATTCTGAAACACGCCTTTGGGATGTGCTTGTAGACCCAGCTAGAAAGATCAGAATAGGGAATAAACTCTATTTTGGAGAAGATGACACGCTGGTGGCCGAAGTAATTGATAATACAACATCAAGAGGCAGAACACTTAGATTTTTGTTCGATGGGTCGTATGAAGAATTCAGAAATAAATTAACGGAGCTCGGTGAAACACCTCTTCCTAAGTATATTAAAAGAGACGTTGAGCCTGAAGATGCAGAACGTTACCAGACTATTTTTGCCAGTAAAGAAGGTGCTGTTGCTGCACCAACCGCTGGGTTGCACTTTTCGAAACATTTATTGAAACGTCTTGAGATCAAAGGAGTTGATTTTGCTGAAGTAACGTTGCATGTTGGTTTAGGAACTTTTAGCGCAGTTGAAGTGGAAGATTTATCCAAGCATAAAATGGATTCTGAAGAAATGAGTATTGATGCCGATACTGCAAAAAAAATCAATTTAGGTATTGAAAGAAAGAGTCGAATTTGTGCAGTTGGAACAACGGCTATGAGGGCTTTAGAGAGTTCTGTTTCTTCAAACTATAGATTGAACCCATATTCTGGTTGGACCAATAAGTTTGTTTTTCCTCCCTACGACTTTAGTATTGCAAATGCAATGATTACGAATTTCCATACGCCAAAATCTACCTTGTTAATGATGGTTTCTGCATTTGCGGGTCATGATTTTATAAAGCGTGCTTATGATGAGGCAATCAAAGAAAACTATAGATTCTATACCTATGGTGATGCGATGTTAATTATCTAGAAAAGTGCTATATAATAGTAAGAATCCCGATGTTTCATCGGGATTTTTTGTTTTGTATCGATTGGATTTTAAAAAACCAAAATAAAGAACTACTTTAGTTTATTAGTATGTTTACAATTCAAATGATCGAATGAAGAGAATTCTACTTTTTGCATCCTTATTCTTGGCTTTTTTATCCTGTTTTTCTCAGGGTACAGAGGCTCCTATGAGTTGGCAATTAGGGGTTCGGTCGAATGCAACTATTATTGAATTGCCTCCGTTAGATCTAGAAGATATTATGCAACAAGATAGCATCAACGACTTGGATAAAAGTCTTCCTTGGCGCTATGGGATTTCTCGAGCTGTTGCGTTGGATATGAGTCAAGACGGTGAATGGACCGACCTACCTAATATTGGTAGAATATGGCGTACCGCGATTAAATCTCCTGACGCCATTAACCTCAGTGTTAATTTCGATAATTTCCACCTTCCTGCAGGAGCAACCCTACAGCTTTATAATGAAGACCGTTCCGATATTTCTAAAACCTATTCGAGTGCGCAAAACAGACAAAATAAGAAGGTAGCTTCGTGGTATATAGAAGGTGATTTAATTTGGATAGAATACTTTGTGCCCGATGATGTTACAGAAGAAGCACAACTTGAAATAGGTAGTGTCATCCATGGGTATCGATTGGGTCGCATACGGCAGCATGTTCAAAATACGCGAGGCTTGAATGATTCGGGCGACTGTAACTATGATGTAAATTGCTCCATAGGTGCCGATTTTGACGACAAAAAAGAGGTTCTTAAAAAGGCGGTGGCCTTGCTCACCTTGGGGAATGGTTATTTATGCTCTGCATCTTTGATGAACAATACAAGAAATGACAAAACACCATTCTTGCTAACCGCCAACCACTGTTTAAATATAAGTGACCCTGCCTTTTGGACGATTCGATTTAACTGGATGAGTCCCAATCCAATTTGTGGTACTGGAGAAGAAAGTGATGATATTCAAACGAACTTTACAATGAGTGGGGCTGAGTTAAAAGCTAGTAACGAACTCAGTGATTTCGCTCTTGTAGAAATGTTTAGTGCAATACCTGAGTCCTGGGATATCGCTTTTGCAGGATGGGATAATACGGATATCGATCCCGAATTTGAAGTGGGAATTCATCATCCTAATGGAGATATCATGAAAATATGCAGGGATGATTCGGGAGCTGTTAAAGAAAATGCCAATGGTACAGAAGTTTGGCTTATTGGTGGTGTCTCAGTAGGAACAGGAAATGGTTGGGAATACGGTACCACTGAAAGTGGCTCTTCGGGCTCTCCATTATTTGATCAGGATGGACGGGTCATAGGGCAACTCTATGCAGGTCAGTCTTTCTGTGATGGCGAGCAGAATAATAACGATTATGATATCTATGGTAGATTTGGCGTTTCTTGGGATACTGGAACTTCTCAACAAACGAGATTAAGAGACTGGTTAGACCCTATTAATAGTGGCGTCGAGACATTAGAGACCATACAAAACATACTGAACGTTAGTGATAATGAATTTGCTGGTAGGCTAGAAATTTATCCAAATCCAGCGACAAGTCATATTACGGTAATGAATAATAAGTATCCGAACTTATCGTATTCAATATTTAATTTAATGGGTCAAAAACTGAAGGATGGCTCGCTTTCCAATACCGAGAATATGCTTTCTGTTGAAAGTTTGACCGACGGCGTCTATTTTCTTTATCTGGTAGATAAGGACTCTGAAGCAAACATTACCAAAAAGATTATTGTCGGTAGATAATCGCACTCTCTCTATTTCAATATATATTATTTCTGTGTCCCAATAATTGCCCTCATTCGTCTGCGTTACTTCGCAATTTTCAATCTTTGTTCTTTTTAATTTCAGTATTTTTGCTTTCGAATGATTTCAGAAAAAAAAGATATTAGATCGCTTTCCAAGGAAGACTTACGAGACTTCTTTGAAGGCCTAGGTGATAAGGCCTTTAGAGGGAATCAAGTGTATGAATGGCTTTGGGGTAAAGGCATTCATAGCTTTGATGATATGACCAATATATCGAAAGAGACCAGAGCGCATTTGGAAGAGAATTATGTAATCAATCATATCGAAGTTGATAGCATTCAAAAAAGCAATGACGGAACGATTAAAAATGCAGTAAAACTTCATGACGGGCTCATCGTAGAATCGGTATTAATTCCCACAAAAAAGAGAACGACAGCCTGTGTTTCTTCGCAGGTAGGTTGCAGCCTTGACTGTAAGTTCTGTGCAACATCGCGTTTAAAAAGAATGCGAAATCTAAATCCGGATGAAATTTATGATCAGGTAGTTGCTATTGATAAAGAAAGCAGATTGTATCAAGGCATGCCTCTTTCCAATATTGTTTTTATGGGAATGGGAGAGCCACTAATGAATTATAAAAACGTACTAGAGTCTATCGACAAGATAACCTCTGTAGAGGGTTTGGGGATGTCACCAAAACGCATTACTGTGTCTACATCGGGTGTCCCGAAAATGATTCGAAAACTTGCCGATGATGAAGTTAAATTTCACTTAGCTGTATCCTTGCATTCGGCGATTCAAGAAACGAGAGAACAAATCATGCCTTTTGCCAAAAGTTTTACCTTAGAAGACCTAAAGGCGTCTCTTGTATATTGGCACGAAAAAACAGGAAAGAAGGTTACCTACGAATATATAGTTTGGGACGGTATAAATGATACACTCGAAGACATCGATGCGCTTGTAAAATTTTGTAAGGCAGTACCGTGTAAGGTAAATATTATTGAATACAATCCGATAGATGATGGTGAATTTCAACAGGCACCAAGCAGATCAATTGATAACTATATCGATAAACTAGAAAAGAATCGAATACCTGTTACAGTGCGCAGAAGCCGTGGAAAAGATATTGATGCTGCCTGTGGCCAATTAGCTAATAAAGCAACCTAATCTAGAGCGTCAAGGTATTCTAAGAGCATTGTCACGCCCGCTTGGTCAACCGTAGATCGACCTATTTGCGGCATTCTATAGGTAGGAACATTGCTTTGAACACGAACTTCTATCTCCCCTCGGTTTGCATAAATGCCACTATCGCCAAAGGCAGTTTCTAATCTAAAATCAAGACCGAAATTAGTAACTTCTCCACCAGGTTGGTGGCAATGGGCGCAGTTAATGTCTATATAAGCCCTTCCGCGGGTAAGAATGTCTAAACTTTCATCTGTCCAATCTGGTAAAACGGAAATATTAGAACTGTTAACGCCTTCCAAAATCCCTATAGATTCAAAATAATCCAGTTGATTTTGATTTGTATAGCTGGGTGTAAAGTTCCAATTACGTAATTTCGGACCAATGGGAGTAACAACATTCGATTTGCTATGACATGTAATGCAGTTGTTTCGCGTAGGAATCACATAATCTATATTCTGAGCTGTTCCGTTACTATCGGTATAGCTTACAGGCAATGACCCTCCTTCTTCGTTGTATGCAGCTTCCGTCTGATCTTGATTCCAGATATAGGTTCTCATACTCCAAACCCCGTCTACTTTAATCGAAATACGAGTTTCTATAATTTGTCTTTCTGAATTAGGGTTTGTCTCATCTAGATTGTAATAAAAAGTTTTAGCCATCAATGTGTTGTTTGGGAATGTTGGAAACAACTCTGAAGACTCATAGCGCATCGCCTGTCCACTGGGAAGTCGAATAAGCCTTTGCTTTACAGCGTAGTCTGTAAATAAGCCACTGTTTAATTCAAATAATTGCACACCCTCTGCAGGGTTTAGGTCTGCTAAGTTTCCGCTAAACACAGCCATTGACGATAAGGTGGGCTGAAAAATGAGTGGTTCTTCTTGTGTTGTGAAGAAAGCGGTATTACTGGCGCCAGATTCATTTCCGGCTGCATCAAGTGCCGTGACATAATAGCTGTAACCACTCGCCTCAGTAAGGTTGGATGGTGAAAAACTAGTTGCTGTTAAATTGGTTTCAACAAGAGTCCCATCTTGGTAGAGTTGATAAGAGGTAACCGCAACATTGTCGGTGGAAGCATCCCAACTTAATAGGGCAGAAGTACCTGTTATATTTGAAGCAATAAGATTTAAAGGAGCTACGGGGTTTTCGGTGTCTGCAATAACTGAAGGGCTATCATCACCAGAGCAACCAAATTGCACTATGGTTGCTATGACCATTATTAATAAGCTTCGTTTTTTCATTAGTAAGGCAATTTGATGTTAAAAATATGAAATAACATCCGAAACTATATAAAATGACCTCTTAAAATTCTTCTTCCTAATAAACAAAAGCTCAGACACAATAATATGTTTCTGTTTAGAGCAATGACACAAACAACCCGGCATCTGTTTTGTTTACTTTGGCAACACCATGCTTCGTAAGGCCTTTGATTGTCTTATCCCATTTTTTGTTGGATAGACCCGATTGTGTTTTCAAGTCATTTAAGGGAATAGGAGAATTGACTTTCAAAATCGCAGCAACTGCTTTTTCCTCATCGGTCATAGAAACGTGCTTCTGCTCAGGTTTCATTTGAGGAAAGAACAATACTTCTTGTATAGATTGGTTGTTTGTTAAGAACATAATCAATCGGTCCATGCCAATGCCAATTCCAGAAGTAGGAGGCATACCATACTCCAGAGCTCTTAAGAAATCGTAATCAATAAATTGTGTCGCTTCATCATCACCGCGATCTGCCAACTTCACCTGATCTTCAAATCGTTCTCTTTGATCTATAGGGTCATTTAACTCGCTATATGCATTTGCTAACTCTTTTCCGCAGACCATTAATTCAAAACGTTCGGTAAGTTCTGGATTGTCGCGATGTTCTTTGCAAAGTGGACTCATCTCTTTTGGATAGTCGGTAATAAACGTAGGTTGAATAAAATTACCTTCACATTTTTCTCCAAAAATTTCATCGATGATCTTTCCTTTCCCCATGGTTTCATCCACTTCTATCCCCATTCCTTTCGCCGCTACTCTAAGTTCATCTTCCGATTTTCCGGAAATATCAAAACCAGTATACTTAATAATAGCATCGGTCATGGAAATTCGAAGATAGGGTGCCTTAAAATTAATGTGATGTTCCCCAAAAGTAGCCTCGGTGGTTCCATTTACTTTGGTAGCACAATAATCCAGTAATTTCTCGGTATAATCCATCATCCAGTTATAGTCCTTGTAGGCTACATAGAGTTCCATCATGCTAAACTCTGGGTTGTGGGTGCGATCCATGCCTTCATTTCTAAAGTCTTTCGCAAATTCATACACGCCATCAAAGCCGCCAACAATAAGTCTTTTCAAATACAGCTCGTTGGCAATTCGCATATACAAAGGAATATCCAACGAATTATGATGTGTTATAAACGGTTTAGCTGCCGCTCCTCCCGGAATGGGTTGTAGTATAGGTGTTTCAACTTCAAAGTAGCCGCTGTCACTTAAAAAAGCACGCATGGCATTAAAAAGCTTTGTACGCTTTACAAACACATCCTTTACATGTGGATTCACTACTAGATCCACATAGCGCTGGCGGTAACGCTGTTCTGGATCAACAAAGGCGTCGTGCGTATTTCCTTCGGCATCTACTCTTGGCTGAGGTAATGGTTTTAGTGCTTTTGAAAGCAATTTGAAAACCTTCACCATCACCGTTTTTTCACCTACTTTGGTGGTGAATAACTCCCCTTCAATGCCTACAAAATCACCGATATCAAGTAGTTTCTTGTACACTTCGTTATAATGTGATTTGTCTTCTCCAGTACATATTTCATCACGATTAAAATACACCTGAATGCGACCATCCGAATCCTGTACTTCAGCAAAAGAGGCAGATCCTTGAATTCGACGCGACATCAAACGACCGGCGATAGTAACTTTCTTTCCTGTTACAAAATCCTCTTTTATCGATTTTGATGTTTCATCTACCGGATATAAGTCTGCGGGATAAGGATTGATTCCTAAATTGCGCAGTTGAGTAAGTTTTTCTCTTCGTATGAGTTCGAGTTCTGAAAGTTGCATAGTGCTTGTGTGAAAAATAAGAAACAAAGATATATACAAACAATGGGTAAATCAATTTCAGAAGGATTTTTTAAAAGACCGATTCAAACGACTCGTTGTATCTGTTTTATTAAAAAATGTGAAGTACCAAAATGTATTTAGATGAAGCAACAGTTGTAACAAAAACGACTTGCAATTGACTTATACTTAGTATTAATTGTAAATTTGTATTTATGAGTATTTGGAGAGTGCTACTTTCAATTTTATTTCCACCCTTGGCAGTAATGGATAAAGGCTGTGGGTCTATTGTAATTGTGTTAATATTAACCATTTGTGGATGGATACCTGGGGTGATAGCAGCATTAATTATCATAAACAATCCTAAAAGCTAATTGGCGTGCCTTTGCGGCATTCATGTGTTAGATTTAAAAGTTACATTTGAGAAACAGCTGTGAATAAAAGCGTGCAAATACAAGACATCGGTCTAAAAGATTATAAAGATACTTGGGATTATCAGGATGAGCTCTTTAAAGGGGTTATTGATTTAAAAATTAAAAATCGAAGAAACACGAGCAATAGTCCAACACCCAATTATTTTCTACTAGTTGAACATCCGCATGTATATACCTTGGGAAAAAGCGGGGATCTTTCAAATTTATTAATCTCTGAAAAAAAGCTCGCTGAAATCGACGCTACCTACTATAAAATTAATCGTGGAGGTGATATTACGTATCACGGTCCAGGACAAATAGTGGGATATCCAATTATAGACTTAGAAAACTTCTTTACAGACATTCATAAATACCTTCGTTTTCTTGAAGAGATGGTAATTCGAACCTTAAACGAGTACGACTTAAAAGCAGAACGATCGGATGGTGAAACGGGTGTTTGGCTCGACGTAGGGACCCCTTTTGCTAGAAAAATTTGTGCCTTGGGTGTTAGAGCGAGTAGGTGGGTAACTATGCATGGTTTTGCACTCAATGTAAACACCAATTTAGGCTACTTTGATCATATGATTCCCTGCGGAATAAAAGGCAAGACAGTGACCTCATTGAACGTGGAGTTGGGCAAGAAGGAAGTTGCTATGGATGAAGTGAAAGAAAAGCTTCTGAAGCATTTCGCAGTACTTTTTGAGGCAGAATTAATAGATAAAACCGTGCAGAAGTCCTAGCGAAAAGTATAGGCGAGAATTTCTTTCTTTTCACCCATTACTATAATTTTTAAAACGCCTTTTTTCGAGCCATTCGCTATAGAAGCAACTGAGGTGCCAAACACAGGGAACCCTTTTATTAGAGAACCAGCGCTATCATAAACATACACTTTGTTTTCCTGAGTTTCGGTTATTGAAATATAGGTTGTTTTATTTGCGAAAAACAGTTTTGGTTTGGTGTAAATCCCAAATGGAAGTTCAACTAATTTCCCTTTAATACGAAGCAGATTATCGTCTAAGGTAACTTTGGTCGTTCCTTTAATTATAAAGCTGTAATTAGAAGAGACATCCAGCGACAGGGTCGTTGTTTTTCCACTTTGCGAAATACTTTCTTTTTTCTTGTCGGCTGTAATAACCACAAAATTAGAACCTTCTTTCGCTATTGGGGTTTCAGAAAACGCAAACTTTTTTGAAAGGTTGACCCTCGATTTTCCTTGTCGGCTCAGCAAATTCAAACTACCGTTTTCTTCAGCAATAGCAATGTAATCTTTATTCCCTAACCGAATGTGCTGTGGTGGCATTACAATGTTAGACGTGGCGTTTTTAAAGGCAAACCCTTTTACAGTCTTTCCTCTCGAATCATACATATACACTTCCTTTCCTTGGGTGATAATAAATCGGTACTTCCGGTTTTTATCGTAGTCAAAAACGGATAGCGGTTGCGTTATAGGGTCTTTAAATTTTATTGGAAATGGAGCGACATTTTTTCCATTTCTGTCAAGAACATATAAGGCGTTCTTGGTTGTAAAGGCCATTTGCTTCTTACCATTGCGAAATATGTCCACTTCGTTGGCTTTTCCTAAAAGAGGGCCATCTACTTTTTGTTTCCAAATAATTTTGCCGTCTGGATTGATAAGGTGCAGGGTATTTGTCAAATCTTGTGCTAGAATATCTTTTTCGTTAGAACGGTGATTGCTAAAAAACTGTGGTTCTTCCAACAATTCTTCCTGGAGTTTTAAACTGAAGTCTTGTGATACAGTAGCGAAATTTTGCTTCTTTTTAGACCCTTCTTGGATGATCAGATTTACATGGGCAAAATCACGGTCATAACTATACTGAAGGGCGGCGAGCGGATGTTTTTTTGAAAGAAAAATGTCTTCCTTAGCTTGCTTTTCAACATTTAAAAACCCTGAAAGGGACATGGGAACTTGACCCTGCATCTTCAGCATAAGGAGCGAAGAGGCACTGCTTAATTGCGAGCTGTGTTTTTCGTAATAGGCGGTGTTATTCAAACAATTTTTACTGGTATAGGCCGTAATTATTTGTTGAGCAATTGTTTCAGATTCGGCAAAAACAAAGAAATTATCTAGTTGAAATAAGAGTGTTGGACGGACGTTGGAAATAAAGGGTGCAAAGACCTCTTCAAATAATCCTGGTTCGCTAAATAAGCTTAGTTTTATTTCCCGAAAACTGTTTTTTTCAGAAATATAACGAGCCAATGCATCTTGAGTTAGTGCCGGATCAATACTTTTAACAAAAATGGCTTTTCCTTCAGTAAATGAAATTTCGCCAACTTCATTTACAGTACCGAATACACCTGTTGTGTTTTCAGAATTAGAGCCCTTTTGAAACTTTTTTAAATGAAACTGAAGGGTTTCTGCATCACTAAAGGTGAAAGACAATGCTTCTAAGGCAGTGGTTGGAACAATAGATGCTATATCATTTTGCTGTGGAATTTGTGCGTCAAAAACTGAAAGTAATTGAGGGATAGTATCTCTCGCCAGTGCAACTCCCGTAGCTACAATTCCGTCTCGCAATAAAACCATGTTTAAACGGGTCCAAGATGCAAAGGGCACCTTCGTTGAATCGGATATTTTGATGTCTTGGTCTTTTATGAAGGCAGTAAAATCGCCCTCATTATCGATTCGCAACAATTTTTGAAAGTCTAGGTCTTTTTCCGAGGTTCCATTTAAAAGGGCCTCGATTATAAGGGGTGACGAAGAGGCAATGAAAACACTGTCTTGCGAAGTAACGTATGCTATTTGCTTGTCAATTGTGATGCGCTGAACAGGTTTTTTTCCAATCAGTAAAGTGTCAATAGTTGCATTTTCAATAGAATCTGTGTAGAGAACATTGGCAGCTGCTTTTGTGATAAACGTATAGACCGCGCTACTGTCATTCGCTCGGCTAATACACAATAAACTAGTCTTGCTTGGATTGAGCTCTTTTAATAGTGCTGCTTTTTTCCATAAATCAGCATATAACTTCTTCTTAGTAAAAGGGGAGAGTAGTTTGTTCTTTTTTAGTGCACTGTTAAAATTTTTGAAACGTGCCGATGGATCTGGCTCCCCAGAAAACTTGAATACAATAGAAACATCTTTAGGTACAAAATTAGATAGGACACCATTCTTTGAATCATTGTTTGCACAATTCAAAAAAGTGCCAAATACTGCAATTAATGCGAATCTCTTCATAAAAACGATCATGATACAAAAATAGGAAGGAAACGATACTGATTATTATGTATTGAGAAGTTTTATTGACTTGTTTTCAACAACCTATAGCAAGAAGTCGAAACTAAGACTCTGGCAGTAATCGAAAACTCTTCCTGTGGAACGAAGTAGGGCCGTGCTTTCTTATGGCTGCTCTATGTTCACGTGTGGGGTAGCCTTTGTTTTGTTTCCAATTATAGAATGGAAATTCTGTATCCAAAGTCTTCATATAGGCATCTCGGTACGTTTTTGCTAGAATCGATGCAGCAGCAATATGCAGGTACTTGCCATCTCCTTTTACGACGCACTCAAAAGGAGTTTTTCCATATGGGGTGAATTTGTTACCGTCTACAGCAATAAACTGAGGCTGGGTTTTAAGTGATTCAATAGCTCGGTGCATTGCTAAAATAGCCGCGTTTAAAATATTAATTTTATCAATTTCATCCATCCATACATGTGCGACACCATAACAAACGGCTTCCGCTTCAATAATGTCTTTTAGGAGTAAGCGTTTTTTTTCTGAAAGTTGCTTAGAGTCGGTTAAAAATGGATGGCTAAAATCGTCTGGAAGGATTACGGCGGCAGCAGTAACGGGTCCCGACAAACATCCGCGACCGGCTTCATCAGTGCCACATTCCAATAAATGAGTATTTATTTTTAACTTCAGCATAATGGCCACAAAGTACGCATTCGAAAATCTAAAATCCAAGGAAATTTTTATGACTGCAATTTCTTTGGAATTTGGTACTTGAATGTTGGTGCATATTTCGTTATTTTGTGACGCAAGAAAAAAATTGATGAAAAAGACTTTTTTGTTATTTCTATTACTAAGTGTTTCGGCAGCGATGTTTTCGCAGGTCGGAAATAAAAAGTATACACAAGGAGGTTCATCAGACTATACGCAAGGAGGAGATACCTATAAATCTGCAAAGAAAGCAAAGCCACCTATAAGCTTGTATAAAATAATTTCTGCTCAGCGTGACACAACCTTTTTGGATACCACACTTTCAATTAAAAAAGACTACAAATACAATTACCTAAGAAGAGATGACTTTGAACTCTTGCCATTTGTAAATGTTGGGCAGACGTATAACTCTTTAGCCTACAGTTTTGATAGACTGAACCTAAAACCCTTGTTTGCTGCACAAGGACAGCACTTCAATTACTATGAGATTGATGACATCAATTATTTTCATGTTCCCACACCTCTAACCGAGCTCTATTTTAAGACGGCTTTTCAGCAGGGACAGCAATTGGATGCCTTTTTTACAATAAACACTTCAGAACAGTTTAATTTTTCGCTTGCTTACAAAGGAGTTCGATCGCTTGGTAAATACCAGCATATTTTAACAAGTACTGGAAATTTTACCTTTACGACAAACTATCAAACAAAAAATAAACGCTACAATATAAGAGCACACGTCGCGGCGCAGGACGTGCTAAATGAACAAAATGGGGGCTTAACAGATACCTCATTGGCATTATTTGAGAACAATGATCCCGAGTTTACCGATCGAGGACGATTGGATGTCAATTTTGAGGATGGTGAAAATAAATTAGAGGGGTTGCGGTTCTTTGGAGAGCATGAATATGAGTTGATATCTAAAAAAGACAGTTTAAGTTATTCAGTATTAACCATTGGGAATAGTATTGGATACGAAGATAAGAGCTATGAGTATCGTCAAAACAAGGCGTATGCTGGTTTTGGAGATGCCTATGTTAAGTCGAATTTAAGTGAAACGGTGACCTTAGAAGATTTTAACGTGAAAGCGTATGCGCACTATACTAATTCTCTTCTAGGAAAGTTTACGGCATCTGTGGGGTATACAGAATTCAATTATGGGTATAATTCCATTTTGATATTGGATGATGGGAGAATTCCAAATCGGCTTAAAGGGAGTATTACAGAAGCCCGCGCCGAGTATAAAAAGACATACAAGGGTTTTGAACTTTTTGGGAAAGCCGCTATTAATGTCGCAGGTGATTTTGACGGAAACTATATAAAGGGTGCTGCGTCTTTTTCCTTAAATGAAAACAACAAAGTAGAGGCCTCAATTGCGCTGCACTCTGTAGCTCCAAATTTCAATTTGCAACTGCATCAAAGTGATTATAAAAACTACAATTGGCTACGTACTTTAAATAATGTTAAAACACAAGAACTTTCATTGGCACTTACATCTAAAAAAGTGGCAGATATATCGGTAAGCTATAGCGGTATTGATGATTACGCCTATTTCGGATTGGCACAAGAAAACGACTCTACACCTTCACCTATTCAATATAACAAACGAGTCGATTATTTAAAAGTGAAGATAGAGAAGGACATAAAATACAAAAAATACGGATTAGCGAACACGATTATGTACCAAAATGTACTCGCTGGAGATGAGGTCTTTAAAGTGCCACAAATTGTTACTCGGCAATCATTGTATTACGAAAATCACTTGTTTAAACGGGCATTGTTTATGCAAACAGGCGTCACTTTTAAGTACTTTACAAAGTACAATATGAAAGCCTATGACCCAGTGCTTGGCGAATTCTATGTGCAGAATACACAAGAACTAGGAGGCTTTCCAATGATAGATCTATTCTTTAACGCCAAAGTGCGACAGACGAGAATATTTTTCACTTTGGAGCAATTTAATACCTTGTTTACAAGTAAAAATGAGCAGTTTTCAGCTCCGGGATATCCCTTTCGTGAATCGGTAATACGTTTCGGCCTGGTTTGGGATTTTTTCCTTTAAATGAGGCCCGCTTTAGGTCTCTCGTATATAAAAGGCACTCTTCTTCATTGCTGTAGTTTTAGCTAGAAATGAAAATGATTGGAATTAGTTTCTGAGCAGCCCTCTAGAAATAACGATTTTCTGAATTTCAGATGTGCCTTCATAAATTTGTGTAATTTTTGCGTCACGCATCATGCGTTCGACATGGTATTCTTTCACAAATCCATTCCCGCCATGTACTTGAACTGCCTCAACAGAAACATCCATGGCAACTTGAGATGCATAAAGCTTGGCCATAGCGCCACTCATTACATAATCATTTCCTTGATCCTTGTCCCAAGCGGCTTTCATTACGAGCAATCGCGCAGCCTCAATACTTGTGTGCATATCGGCTAGCTTAAATGCAATCGCTTGATGGTCGCAAATGGCCTTTCCAAAAGATTTACGAACCTTTGAATATTCTCGAGCTAAATCGTAGGCACCACCTGCAATTCCAAGTGCTTGGGCAGCGATACCAATTCTTCCTCCAGCCAATGTTTTCATAGCGAATTTAAAGCCAAAGCCATCTTCACCAATTCTATTTTCTTTGGGAACCTTTAAGTCATTGAACATAAGGGAGTGGGTATCGCTTCCGCGAATTCCTAACTTGTCTTCTTTGGGACCAATTTCAAATCCTTCCCATCCTTTTTCAACAATAAAAGCGTTGATTCCCTTGTGTCTTTTTTCTTTGTCTGTCTGTGCGATCACAATATAAAAATCTGCAGACCCACCGTTGGTGATCCAGTTTTTAGTGCCATTTAGCACATAATGATCGCCTTTATCAATGGCTGTGGTTTTTTGTGAAGTTGCGTCACTTCCCGCTTCTGGTTCGCTTAGGCAAAAGGCTCCAAGAGAAGCACCAGTGCAAAGTTTTGTTAAGTATTTCTGTTTCTGTTCTTCGTTCGCATAGGTTTCCAATCCATAACAAACCAAGGAGTTGTTCACAGACATGATCACTGAAGATGAAGCATCCACTTTGCTCAATTCTTCAATAGCCAAAACATAAGATAAGGTATCCATGCCACCGCCGCCATATGCTGGGTCAACCATCATTCCTAAAAACCCGAGCTCACCCATCTTTTTTACTTGTTCAGTGGGAAATTTTTGTGCGTTGTCGCGCTCTATAACTCCGGGTAATAATTCGGTACGAGCAAAATCACGCGCTGCATCGCGAATCATGATTTGTTCCTCAGAAAGACTAAAATCCATATGCTTTTTTTAATGAAAGTAAATGATCATTCATAAGGTGCAAATGTACCTTTAATAATAGGAAATTTCAAAAATGAAGTCTCAAAAAATCTGTTTTTAAATAAGATAACCTCCATAGATTCTTTTGTTTTGTGTATTTTTCGGTGCTATTGTAAGGGAAGACCTTTTGTATGGTTAAAAGGAAGAGTAGCTGCGATTGCCCATAAAAAATTTGAATTGATATAGAAACAATTGGATAAAGAACAGTATCACGTACTTGGCATTATGAGTGGCACGTCACTCGATGGAATAGATATTGCAGAAATTCATTTCAGCTTGTCTAACGGTGGGGCATGGGACTTTGAAATTCTGGCATCTACTACCACCGAATATACTTCAGCTTGGCGAAAAAAATTACAAAAGGCAGTTTTGTTATCCAATGATCAAATTGAGGCATTGGATATTGAATACACCCACTATCTTTCTGAAGTAATCCTTGATTTTATAAAGAAACATCAAATCGAAAATCTCGATGCTATTTGCAGTCACGGACATACCGTTATGCATCAACCAGAAAACGGGATCACGGTCCAGATTGGCAATCTTCCTAGCTTGTCAAAACTACTCAGCCAACGTGTTGTGTGCAATTTTAGGGTACAAGACGTTCTTCTTGGTGGTCAGGGAGCACCACTGGTCCCAATGGGAGATGCCTTGCTTTTTCGAGAATATACGTATTGCTTAAATTTAGGGGGTTTTGCGAATATTTCTTCAGAAATTGAAGGGAAACGAATTGCCTATGATATTTGTCCCGTCAATATAGTCTTGAATATGTACGCTGAAATTTTGGGGTTTTCTTACGATGATAAAGGAAGTATTGCAGCTTCTGGAACTTTAAATTTGGAGCTATTAGAAAAACTCAATGACTTGCCTTTTTATTCTGAAACAGCCCCAAAATCATTGGGTCTTGAATGGGTTATAAAATGGATGCTACCAATTTTAGATGCGTCAAAAATATCGCATCAAGACAAACTAAGAACCACTGTTGAGCACATCGCAATACAGCTAAGCGCTCAGATAGAAACGGGTTCTAAAGTTTTGGTTACGGGTGGTGGTGTGTATAATGACTTTTTAATGTCTAGGCTGCAGTCGCAGGGTGACATTGAACTAATACAGCCTTCAAGGAAGTTAATCGATTATAAGGAAGCTCTTATTTTTGGACTCTTAGGCGTATTAAAGTTAAGAGGCTCCGTAAACTGTCTTGCAAGTGTTACCGGAGCAAGAAATGATCATTCTAGTGGAAACATTTTTCTTGGGTAAAAATTAATCAAAATCGAACGAAACCCTTGCTCAATTTTTTATATTTGTGTCCGTTTTCGTTTCCTCACTTTAAATACGAAGTAAATCGATTCATACTGAAATAATATAAATAAAAAACCACTGTAATTTAATGAAACAGCTTCTTACTCAATACGAAAATAAGAATCCAGAAATTGTCTTTCATTGGAATGATTCTGAAACGGAGGCTGAGGGGTGGACCGTCATTAATTCCCTTCGAGGAGGTGCTGCCGGAGGCGGTACGCGCATGCGCAAAGGTTTGGATAAAAACGAAGTATTGTCGCTCGCCAAAACGATGGAGGTGAAATTTACAGTGTCAGGACCCGCTATTGGTGGCGCTAAATCGGGAATAAATTTTGATCCAAATGACCCTCGAAAAAGGGGTGTTTTGGAGCGATGGTATAAGGCAGTCTCTCCATTATTGAAAGCCTACTACGGAACCGGTGGTGATTTAAATGTAGATGAAATACACGAAGTAATACCAATAACGGAACAAAGCGGTGTTTGGCACCCGCAGGAAGGGGTCTTTAATGGCCACTTTATTCCAACGGAAGCAGATAAAATTAATAGAATAGGGCAACTGAGACAAGGAGTGATTAAAGTTTTGGAAAACACGAACTATTCGCCAGATGTTAGTAGAAAATATACAGTAGCCGACATGATTACCGGTTATGGAGTTGCGGAAGCGGTTCGTCATTATTACAATATCTATGGCGGGAATGTGGAAGGAAAGAGAGCCATTATTCAGGGGTTTGGTAATGTTGGTTCTGCAGCGGCTTATTATTTAGCCCAAATGGGAGCCAAAATTGTTGGTATCATAGACAGAGATGGGGGAGTCTTAAATAAAGAAGGCTTTACACTCGAGGAGATCACTGATTTTTTTCTCAAAAAAGATGGCAATACCTTAATCGCCGACAATATGCTATCCTTTGAGGATATAAATGAGCAGGTTTGGTCTTTAGAATGTGAGATCTTCGCGCCATGTGCGGCTTCCAGATTAGTGACAAAAGAACAAATTGCGACCATGATTGAAACAGGTCTTGAAGTAATAAGCTGTGGTGCCAATGTACCCTTTGCTGATAAAGAAATATTTTTTGGTTCCATTATGGAATATACCGATGAACGTGTTAGTTTAATCCCCGATTTTATTAGCAACTGCGGAATGGCTAGAGTATTTGCCTATTTTATGGAGCGCAAAGTCGAAATGACCGATGAAGCAATTTTTAGTGATACCTCTGAAACAATACGGAATGCCATTCAAAATACTTTTGAGAAGAACAGCACAAAAACCAATATGAGTAAAACGGCTTTTGAAATAGCATTGAAACAACTAGTATAACCCGCAACTACCTGAGTATTTATGGAGTCAATTATCATTTTAATTTTTGTTATAGGATACCTTTCAATTACCCTAGAACACCCCCTCAAATTAGATAAAACAGTCCCTGCACTTATTATGGCTTCATTAATATGGGCTGTTTTAGCGATTGGTTTTCAGGCGGGTTGGTTTGATGTAATCGATACGCATGAAAGAGTATTTAGTTTCCTTACAGGTGGAGAAGACGCCATGCATGGATTCGAGAATACGCTGTTGCATCATTTAGGAAAGACAAGTGAGATCCTTATTTTCTTAATCGGAGCAATGACCATTGTGGAAATTATCGATTTGCACCAAGGGTTTGAGGTCTTAAAAGGGGTTGTAAAAACAAAAAGTAAAAGAAAGCTTTTATGGATTATTGGAATTTTAGCTTTTGTATTATCCGCAATCATAGATAACCTTACAGCTACCATCGTTTTAATTACACTTTTACGCAAGTTAATCGTAAAAAGAGAGGAGCGGCTCTGGTTTGCTGCAATGGTCGTGATTGCTGCAAATGCTGGAGGGGCCTGGTCTCCTATTGGGGATGTAACCACTACGATGTTATGGATTGCCAACAAGGTAACTGCCTTGGGATTAATTGAGTTTGTAGTGCTGCCATCGATTGTTTGTTTTGTAGTACCCTTTGTTATCGCTAGTTATTTACCAGCCTTTAAAGGCAATATCGATATGGATACTTCAGAGGATGTTCCGATGGATAAATTATTAAGTTCCAGGACCATGCTTTTCTTAGGTTTAGGAATGATTGTTTCCGTTCCTGTGTTCAAAACATTGACGCATCTCCCTCCTTATATGGGAATGATGCTTGCATTGGGAGTTGTTTGGTTGGTTTCTGAATACATCCACCCAGAAGAAGACTTTAGCAAAGATAGAAGGCATTTATACTCGGCTCACAAGGCATTGTCGCGCATAGAGATTTCAAGTATTTTATTTTTCCTTGGTATTTTAATGGCGGTAGCCGGGCTGGAAAGTTTGGTCTATGGCTCAATGAATGGCGAGGATTTAGGGACCCTAAGGTATGTCGCTGAGGTATTACAGGCTGCCATACCAAATCAAGATGTCGTTGTGATGCTGTTGGGTGTTTTATCGGCAATAATTGATAATGTGCCCCTGGTAGCTGCATCTATTGGAATGTATGACGCCCCGATTGATTCTGTGCTATGGCATTTCATCGCCTACGCGGCGGGTACTGGAGGAAGTATGTTAATTATTGGCTCTGCAGCTGGTGTTGCGGCTATGGGAATGGAGAAAATTGATTTTATCTGGTATCTTAAAAAAATTACCTGGTTGGCTTTTGTTGGATTCCTTGCCGGTGCCGGAGTATTCCTTTTGTTTGAAAGAGTCTTATTTCAGCATGTCTAACAATTTCTAAGCTCGAATCACGTTAACCAATCAAATCGAATAAATTTATGCTCAACTTCTTTTTACAAGACGGTACGTTGGAAGCAGCTCAAGATATTGAGCAAGTTTCTGAAGTAAAAACACTGTCCATTATGGAATTGGTAATGACGGGTGGTATCGGTGGTCAAATTATCATCGGATTACTCTTCGTATTACTGTTCGTAGCAGTTTATATTTATTTTGAACGTTTGTTTGCTATAAAAGCAGCATCACAAATGGATCGAAATTTTATGAATCAGATACGGGATCATGTTGCTTCTGGTAATATTCAAGGGGCGAAAACATTGTGTGCTTCTCAAAACACACCAGTTTCACGCCTTACAGAAAAAGGGATCTCCCGAATTGGAAGTCCTCTCGATGATATCAATACCGCCATAGAAAATGCGGGCAGACTTGAAGTCTATTCGTTAGAGAAGAATGTAAGTGTGCTCGCTACAATTGCCGGAGCCGCGCCAATGATTGGTTTCTTGGGAACTGTAATTGGAATGGTCTTGGCTTTTCATCAATTGGCAACAAGCAGTGGACAGGCAGAGATGGGAGCCTTAGC